>Ga0307981_1002183_pt1 | contig 16269 bp, 17 predicted proteins | sample OrgLakmetagen987_FD_201849 | JGI IMG/M metagenome (GOLD analysis project Ga0307981, IMG submission 201849) | Saline water microbial communities from Organic Lake, Antarctica - #987 | ecosystem: Environmental > Aquatic > Non-marine Saline and Alkaline > Saline | place: Antarctica: Organic Lake... | reverse complement strand
TGACACCAATGCTGGTATTTTGATCGGCGGCACCATCCACGATGTCGCGCAGGTGGTGGGCGCCGGTTACATCATTTCGAATGACGCGGGTGATGTCTCCACCATGGTGAAGTTATTGCGGGTTGCCGTGCTGGTGCCGGCGGTAATGGTGTTTATTTTTCTGTTTCGCAAAAGCCGCAAGGAATCTGACAGCGAAAAAGTGCCGGCGTTGCCAAGTTTTTTGGTCGCGTTTGTGGTGTTGGTGCTGATTAACAGCATGGGCTGGATTCCACCGGTGGCCACCGAAGTGCTCACCAGTATGTCGGGCTGGTGTTTGGTCACGGCGATTGCTGCGCTGGGCATTAAAACGTCATTCAAGAAACTGGCGATTGTGGGCTGGAAGCCGGTGATTTTGATGGTAGCAGAAACCATCTTCCTGCTGCTGCTGGTGATGGCGTGCATTCACTTTGGACTCGCAGGACTTTAAAGGATTTTTCCGGTACATCAAACCGACAAAATCGCACTGGAATATGTGTGACCATTGAGATTGCAACTGACCGAAAGGCCAGCGTGATTGGCAGCATTTAGATGATCGCTGCGATGGCAATTTTTGCGATTTAGGACGCGTTCGTTAAAGCAGCATCCGAGCCAAAGTGAAACACCCGTTCCGGTACATCAAGCAAGTCTTTGGCTACAGCAAGGTGCGCTACCGCGGCCTATCAAAAAACACCAACCGGTTGCATCTGCTAGCCGCCTTCACCAACTTGATGATTGGTGAAAAATATCTACTGGCGTAGGGCCAGTGCGCCAAAATGGCGGGAAACGGGCAAAAATGAACACCTGAAGGGGGTAATGGCGACCGAATCTAGGTTGAATGGCTTTTTTACGAGCTGAAAAGCGATTCAGCGGAGAATCGGGCGTTAATCTGACCTTCCCTAGGATGTATGCATCTCTTATCAGGGTCATCGATTCAGCTAAAGGATATCCATATATGAAAATCGGTATTCCAAAGGAAATTTACGCAGACGAGCGACGGGTTGCGGCAACGCCACCCTCGGTGCACAAGCTGATTGGGCTGGGTTACCAGGTTACCGTTGAATCCGGTGCAGGCGAGGCAGCTCACTATCACGATTCAGCCTACGAGGCGGTTGGCGCGACCATCGCTGCGGACACCGGCTCATTATGGAGCGAAGCCGATTTTGTTCTGAAAGTGCGCGCACCCATGGACAATCCGGCGCTGGGTGCCCATGAAGCTGATCTTATAAGGGAAGGCGGGTTTCTGGTCAGTTATATTTGGCCTGGGCAGAACTCTGAACTTTTGAGCAAGCTGGCCGCTCGCAAAATCACCACCTTCGCTATCGACAGCCTGCCGCGCATCAGCCGGGCTCAGAAGATGGACGCGCTAAGCGCCATGGCGAATATCGCCGGATACCGCGCGGTGGTGGAAGCAGCCAGTCACTTTGGGCGTTTTTTCACCGGGCAGATGACGGCAGCGGGTAAAGTGCCGCCAGCCAAGGTGATGGTTATTGGTGCCGGTGTGGCCGGCCTTGCGGCTGTGGGAGCCGCCAACAGCTTGGGTGCAATTGTTCGGGCGTTCGACACCCGGTTGGAAGTGAAAGAACAAATTGAAAGTATGGGCGCTGAATTCCTGCAGCTGGACTTTGGCGATGAAGAAGGCAGCGGCACCGGCGGTTATGCCAAGCAGATGAGCGACGAGTTCATCAAGGCGGAGATGGCGCTGTTTGCGGAACAGGCAAAAGAAGTCGACATTATTATCACCACCGCCCTGATTCCCGGCAGGCCAGCGCCAAAACTGATCACTGCGGACATGGTGAAATCCATGAAACCCGGCAGTGTGATTGTGGATCTGGCGTCCGAGCGTGGTGGTAACTGTGAACTCACCGAGCCCGGCAAAATTGTCGAGAAGCATGACGTTACGCTGATCGGCTACACAGATTTGCCTAGCCGCATGGCCAAAGTGGCCAGCGACCTATACGCCACCAACCTGTTTCACCTTTTAAGTGAGCTGACACCGGAGAAAAACGGTCAGCCCCAAGTGAACATGGACGACGATGTTATTCGCGGCCTCACCGTGGTGCTGGATCAAGACGTAACCTGGCCACCACCGCAACCGCAAACGCCGGTCAGCCCCAAGGCTGCGCCCGGCACGGAAGAGCCCTCGGCGGAACAGAAGGCAGCAGCGCGCAAGAAGTCCGATCGCCGCAGTTTAATTAGTAAGGGCGTACTGCTAATTGTCACCGTTGCCGCGCTTTATGGCATTGGCGCTCACGCACCGGATAGCTTTTTGAGGCACTTCACCGTGTTTGTGTTGGCCTGCTTTATTGGCTACCAGGTTGTCTGGAATGTAACGCCTTCTTTGCACACACCCTTGATGAGTGTAACCAACGCCATCAGCGGCATTATTGTGATCGGGGCTATATTGCACCTGGCCCAAGCGGAAAATATTGCGGTTGGGATTATGGCGTTTGTGGCGGTGCTGATTGCCAGCATCAACGTAGGGGGCGGCTTTCGGGTTACCCATCGCATGCTTAAAATGTTCCGCCGCTAGGAGGCATCCGCTATGAGTTCAGGACTTGTGAGTGTGGCCTATGTGGTCGCCAGTGTACTGTTTATTCTCAGCCTTGGAGGCTTGAGCCACCAGGAATCGTCGCGCCGCGGCAATCTTTACGGGGTCGCCGGTATTCTTATTGCGCTGGTGGCTACGGTGGCCAGCGTTAGCGACAGTGGGCTTGTGGCTATTGTGATTGCGGTGCTGGTGGGAGGCAGTATTGGCATTGTTATCGCCAACAAAGTGGAAATGACCCAAATGCCACAATTGGTGGCGCTGCTGCACAGCTTTGTGGGCTTGGCTGCGGTGCTGGTGGGCTTTTCTGGCTATATCGAACCGCTGATACAAACAACCGGTGCCGAGCACACCATCAAACTGGTGGAAGTGTTTCTAGGTGTGTTTATTGGCGCTGTTACCTTCACCGGCTCACTGATTGCCTGCGGCAAACTGGATGGCCGTATCGACAGCAAAGCCCTTACGCTGCCAGGCAGACACCTGATGAACCTGGCAGCGTTATTGGCGTCAGTATTGTTGGGCGCTTGGTTCCTGGGCACCGACAGCATGGCCCTGGGCGTGATTGCACTGGTACTGATGACGCTGATTGCCGCCGCTTTGGGTGCGCATCTAATCATGGCCATTGGCGGTGCCGACATGCCGGTAGTGGTTTCGATGCTCAACAGCTATTCCGGCTGGGCCGCAGCGTCCATCGGTTTCATGCTCGGTAATGACTTGCTGATCGTAACCGGTGCGCTGGTCGGCAGCAGCGGCGCGATCCTCAGTTACATCATGTGCAAGGCCATGAACCGGTCGTTTATCAGCGTTATTCTGGGCGGCTTTGGTCAAACCAGCAGCAGCTCTGCCGCTGCCGGATCTGATCAGACGGCTTTGGAAACCAACATTGATGAGGTGTGTGAGGAGCTGCGTAACGCCGATTCGGTGATTATCGTACCGGGTTACGGCATGGCCGTAGCCCAGGCCCAGAATGGGGTTAGCGAGATCACCAAGCTGCTGAAGGCGCGCGGAACAACGGTGCGCTTTGGCATTCACCCGGTTGCCGGTCGCCTGCCCGGGCACATGAACGTACTGCTGGCAGAAGCGAATGTGTCTTACGACATAGTGCTGGAGATGGACGAAATTAACGCCGATTTCCCGCAGACCGACGTGGTGCTGGTTATCGGTGCTAACGATACGGTGAACCCGGCCGCAGCAGAAGACCCTGGCAGCCCGATCGCCGGTATGCCGGTGCTTGAAGTCTGGAAAGCGCGGCAGGTGGTGATTCTTAAACGCGGTATGGCCACGGGTTATGCCGGGGTGGAAAACCCGCTGTTCTTTAAAGACAACTCGCGCATGCTCTTTGGTGATGCCAAAGACAGCATCGACAAACTGGTGGGTGCGTTGCGGGGCTGAGGGGTGTTAGTAAGCGGCTACGTTCCGGCAAATTCGGCGGGCCGCTTGCTTGATCAACAAGCCGGCGAAAAGCACCAAAGGCCCGGGTTGGCCCGGTGGCCACATGCTTCACGATAGTCGCCAGTGTTTCGTCAAAGGAATCCGAAGGGGGGACCTCGGTCAGCAGGCCCCAGTCTTTGGCTTTTGTTGCTGTGAGCTGGCGGCCCAATAACATCATCGCCGTAGCACGTGCTGCGCCGACCTTATGCGGCGAAGACCAGCTGCCACCGCAGTCCGGTACGGCGCCTATGCCGTTGTAAGCGGTCAGAAATTTCGCGTTTTTTTCTGCTACGATTATGTCTGCTATCAGTGCGAGACTGAGTCCGGCGCCCGCGGCGGCACTTCTTACAGCGGCAATTATCGGTGCATCCTTGAGAGTCAACCAGGTCGTATGAAGTCACGGATTCAGGTGTTAATAAAATTGAGTTTTTACCGCATTGGGGCTACGGTATTTATTTGGACCTTTCACGCAGAGATACTCAATACTAAGGTTACCCTGTGCAAATTTATCGACAATTAAAATTACATATCATGGGCTAAAATAAAAATATTTATAGCGAGAACACATGAAATGAGTAAAAAAATTCGCAGGCCTATACGGTTCCTAAAAATATTAGCTCAGCGAATGAGAGAGGAATCGCTTAAGTTAGATGAGACTCTACCAACAAAAAAACAAATTTCAGATAAAATGGGCTTAATTTTTTCCGTAGTTAGTGAATCGATATCAAACGTAAAAGTTTCTAGCTTCATAGGCTCTAAGCAAGATGTTGGTGAATATGCACCGAAAATATCTGAGCTCGTTTCATTCAGCACATGTTCCAATGATTTTGGAAGTGAAGAACACCTCCGGCCATTGTTTGAGCTACGTATGTATATTGAATCATCAGCTGCTGAATTAGCCGCGGTTCATAGAACCGATAATCATATTCGTCGTATGAAAGAAGCGTTAGATATTATTGAGAATGAAATAAACGCAGGAAGTCCCGATAGTGAGAGTAGCATTATTGCTGATATTAATTTCCATGAAGCTATAGCTGATGCTACCAATAATTTTTACTTTCAACAATTAATTGAATTTCTTAAGGAAAACTTGAGGGCTACTATTGAAACAGGAAGAGTAAATAGTGCAAAAATAAAAAATATACCCGAAAAGGTATTAAAAGAGCATTTTTGTATATACAAAGCAATAGTTAATAAAGATATTATCGTAGCAAATAGCGCAATGCGTCGACATATTTTAAATTCAGCAAGCAGACTTAATTTAAATATTGGTACAGCTGATGATAATTGCTATTCAAAAGTGACTGATGGCTTAGTTTAATTATGTGAGTATTATCTCAGTTTAAGGTAATTTTTTTGTAATAAAGAATTTAATTGTTAAGGGATATAATGTCTACGAGGTGCTCATAAAGTGGAATCTCTACAGAGAAAGCCCAAGAAGTTTTAATTCCTTGGTCCGTTCAGTACTGTGGCATTTTAAAATCTATAGTTGGCGCTGAAAATGAGCCCTGGCCGGTTCATATCTGTGCCTGAATCGTTATGTGCCAACATCAGGGCAAAGGTCAAAACTACTGTATCAAGAAAAGTAGTAAAAAGTTTTGGGCGCACCACGGGCACCGTTTGGGCACAGCCAATAAAAAAGGCCCCACGCTTTCACGTAAGACCTTGAAAAATATGGCGCGCCCGACAGGATTCGAACCTGTGACCACTGCCTTCGGAGGGCACCGCTACAGTGCGTTTTTAAGCGGGTTTAATCGATCTAAATCTGGAAGATCAGACACTTAGTGCGGTGACCTGTAATGTAAAAAATGCCTATATATCAACATTTTGACCGATTAACAACGATTTTGGGCACAAAGGTGATAGGAAATGATTGTCCGTAAGTGGGACTTTTGATCAGTGCCCTTAACCACCTATTTTCATAGTTTACGCCTTGCTGATTGGTTCGCAAGTGTTAGGGTTTGAGTGTCCGAAAATTGGACATCGACGATTCTGAAGGTCGCAGTTTATGGTTTCAGTTGATTAACTTAAGCAGGGCCGCTGTGGCGAAATTTCGAGCCCTGAAACTCGTCCCAGGTTTCAGCATGGGCATCGATATGGATCAAGCCGACCGGGCCATCGGCCGCAAAGCCACGCAAGATGGGGTAGGCGATTCAATGGTCGCCACCGGCGCTAAGCGGGATAACACCTGCTCGGCGAATGGCGCTGTAATAAGCGGCAATATCATTGGAGACTTGCTCAAGGTTGTAGATTGATGAAAAGTGCACATCGCCGATATCGGCAATACGCCGCTGGGCAAACGGATCTAGCCGGGTAACGTGATGCATACTGCGCATCATAGTTGACTGGTTGCGAATTCCTCGTGGGCCGTGGCGGGTGCCAGGGCGATTATTAACTCCGCCGTCAAAAGGGATATCGACCACAGCAACGCCAAGTCCCACCAAGGCATCGGCTAATGACGCGCGCAAGAAACTCGCTATTTCCCGGCAGCGTGGCTCCTACCGTGGTAGGTAGCTTCCGTCTGTGCCCTTAGTCATCATTTGGTTCTTAACGGGTTAATTTCGCCAAACCGGCGGCTAACAGCTGAGTGCCTACAACGGCATCGTCTAGTTCGATATTCTCATCTGGATGATGGCTGAGGCCATCGCGGCAAGGTATAAATAGCATCGCCGTTGGGCAGTGTTTGACAAGATGAATGGCATCGTGAAAGGCACCGGATACTATGCGCGGTGCTGTTATGCCCAACTCGTGTGCGGTGTCATCAAGCAGTGCCGTTAGGGTTGCTGGAAAAGCGACCGGTTCAATCCGTGATAGCGGGATCAGCGTTGCGCGGCAGCCCGCCCAGGTTTGCTGGGAGAGTTCATTAAACGTGGCTTCCAGCGCTATTAGGGTCTCCGCTTCAGGGTGGCGTAAATCAATACTGAACGTGACGTGGTCAGGAATTGTATTCACCGAGTTAGGGCTGACCGAAAACGTGCCAATGGTAAAACGCACGCGGTCTTCATCGTCTCGGGCGGCCTCCCGTAGAGCCGTTGCCAAGGCGCAGGCACCTTCGAGCGCATCGCGGCGCACCGCGCGCGGGGTGGTGCCCGCGTGGTTAGCGCTTCCTGTCACCGCTACCTCGAACCAACTAACGCCCTGAATACCTTCCACCACTCCCACTGAAACGCCATCACGCTCCAATATGGGGCCCTGCTCAATATGCAGTTCAATAAAAGCGTGCATGGGCGTTGCCAGCGGGCGACGGGCCACCCCCGCAGCGTCCAGTTCTGCCAAGCAAGTATCTAACGCAGTTCCCAGGTTGACGCCGTCGCGGTCTTCAATCAAGCGTGTTTCTTCCAGCTTGCGCACGCCGCAAAAGACCGCCGAGCCTGAGGTGCCGGGCGAGAAGCGAGCGCCCTCTTCATTGGTCCAGCTCACTAAAGAGAGCGGCCGGCGGGGGGTAAAGCCCGCATCTTTAAGCGCTCGCAGGGCTTCAAGCCCGGCCAGTACGCCCAGCGCGCCATCGTACTTACCACCCGCCGGTTGGCTATCCAAATGACTACCGGTAACCACGGGGGCCAGCTCGGGTTCGCTACCGGGAACATCAAGAAACACATTGCCGATGGCGTCTACGCTTGCCTTCGCCCCCAGCGCGCTGGCTTGCTCGATTAGCCACAGCCGCGCTCGGGTGTCGTTGTCATCAATTGCCAAGCGGCCCACACCACCATCCGAGCGTCCGCCCAACATAGCTACCGTTGCCAGGTCATTGGCTAGACGTTCCGAGCTTACCTCTGCCGCAATAGCGGCGATATCAATGCTGGGGCAATCGGTTTCGTGGTTGATGTGTGTCTGCATCAGGCTCTCCATGTTTGGTTTTTATTCGTAAACTTCGAAATGCACTTCGACTGGAACACAGTCTGTCCCATTAATGGGAATGATATCCTGCGGGCAGGCGGACATGACCACAACACAGTCCATTTCAGCGCGTAGCTCGACATAGTCGCCTGGCTTGGAAACCGGCGGGCACCAGTCGACTTTCATCTGTGCGTTAACCGGAATATTCATCCAAAGATTGAACGGCTGTGGCACCTCGGATACTTCAGTGCCAATCGCTTGCATGGCTAAGCGCAGGTTATCGGCACAGTTATCATGGTAGCCCTCTACCCCCAAGGTCATATAGCGGAACAGGTCGCAGGCCGCCATTAGCGTGTCGTGGATACCCGGCGAGGTGTCGGCGGTGAGCGTCATGATCGGTCGGCGACGATTGCTCATTAGCGGGTCGCCTACGTGGGGAATCAGCCCGCTCAACCACGCACGACCGTGTTCCCAGGACATAAATTCGTTGAGGTTGTCGGTGCTAAATGCCCAGGCATCGCACACTTGAGTACCGTGAGTGTTGATAATTCTAATGGTTTGCCCTGTTTTTAGGCGTACTGCTCGGCCACCACGGGCGGCAACCTCGTAGCGCTCGCCGAGCACTGGGGTGCCATCGGGAGAGATGGGGTTTTCTACAGTGTGGTTGTGACCGCAGGGCTCACTGTTGCTGCGCGGCAGTTGCTCAATGCGAGCGTGATCAAAGCGTGTTTCAGAACTCATAGGATTCTCCAGGTGTATTGATAATGTGGGCTAACCGATGCATACAACGTAGGCGTCAATCAATATGGCGCTCGCGCCAGGTGTTCAAAAACTGTTGAAGGCGCTCGCTTTTCGGCTGTCGGAACAGTGTGTTGGGCGGGCCACTCTCCACCACGCGGCCTTGATCCATAAAGATCACGCGGTCGGCGACTTTAGCGGCGAAGCCCATTTCGTGGGTGACGATCACCATGGTCATTCCATCGGCGGCCAGCTTCTTCATTACGTCCAGTACTTCGCCGACCAGCTCAGGGTCAAGCGCCGAGGTGGGTTCATCAAAGAACATCACCCTGGGTTTCATGGCGAGCGCCCGGGCGATGGCTACGCGCTGCTTCTGACCGCCGGAAAGGCTCTCGGGGAAGTGCCCAGCACGATCGGCAAGGCCAACCTGCTCTAGCATGGCCATGCCTTCTACGTCGGCATCGCGACGGGACAGACCGTTGACTAAGCGCAGTGCCTCGGTCACGTTTTCAAGTGCGGTGCGATGCGGCCATAGATTAAAGTGTTGGAACACCATGCCGACTGAGGCACGCACTTCGTCCACACGCTTCTCACTGGTGCGGACACGCTTGCCGCCGCGGTCTTCATAGCCCAATAGCTGGCCGTCGATGTAGACGCTGCCATGGTCATAAGGTTCTAAAAATGCCAGGCAACGTAGCAGGGTCGATTTGCCGGAACCAGAAGGACCAATCACACAGACTACTTCGGAAGAGGCGAGGCGGAAGTCGATGGTGGTCAATACTTCCAGATTGCCAAACTGCTTGCTGATACCTTGTGCCTCAACCATCGCTTTTTGGCGGGTAAACGATGGCGGCGAGAGCGTTTCAGCCATTGGCATGAGGGGTAGCTCCTTGTTGACGCGGTTGACGATTGGCTAAGCGCTTTTCCAGTGCATATCCGCTGCGGGCAATCAATTCGATGATCAGCCAGTAGAGCAGCGCGACCGCCAGGTAGGGTTCGATCACCTGGAACGTTTGGTTAACGATCGTGGTGGCATTTTTGGTCAGGTCGTCCACTGAGATAATCGAGATAAGGGCGGACTCCTTTACCAAAATGATCAACTGATTGGTACCAGACGGTACGATTAAACGCGCCATTTGTGGAACCTGAATACGTATTAGCGCGTGCCAAGGGGAGATACCAAGCATCCGCGCCGCCTCAAGCTGACCCTTAGGAATCGACTTGAAGCCACCACGATAAATTTCAGCAAAGTAACCCGCGCCATAAAGGCCTATGCCCGTGACACCGGCGATCTGGGCATTCAGCCGAAGGCCAATACTGGGGCCACCGTAGTAAAGCAAAAACAGTAAGATGAGCAGCGGAATGCCACGGCACATCTCTACATAGCAGGCCACCGGGTAGCCAAAAATGCGCGGATTAGCGAGCCGCAGTGCTGCGAGCACCATGCCTAACGAAAGTGCGAGTAGGCAGCCCAAAAAACAGATCCACAGCGTATTCCACAAGCCTTGCAGAATCAGGCCTCGCGCTTCCCATAGCAGGGCAATATCAAGCATAGCGGACACTCCCCTATTCGGTGGCTAGGCCGCCGACCATGCGGCGTTCTAAATAAGCGCTGAGACGTGCCAGCACTAGGTTGACCGCGAGATAAAGGACGGCAGCGGCAAGATAGGTTTCCAGCGGCTGAAAAGTGCGCGAAGCGATTTGTTCGCTGACCCGCATTAGCTCAGTGACCGCGATCACCGAGATCAGCGATGAATTCTTGACAATTGTAATGACTTCGTTGGTTAACGGCGGCAAGGTAAGACGAAACACCTGGGGCAGAATAATGCGCCTTCGGGTTTGCCAAGCGGAGATACCCGCCATGCGCGCTGCTTCTATTTGCCCAGCGGGAATATGGCTGATACCACCGCGAAAGATCTCTGCCTGAAAAGCGGTGGTATTAAGCGTTAAGGTCAAAATAGCGGCCGAAATAGACGCTATTTCAATGCCAATTTCAGGCAGAAGATAATAGACCAGCAGTAATTGCAGCAAGATGGGGGTGCCACGCCAAAAGCTGCGGTAAAGCCCACAGGGCCAGTTCACTAGGCAATACCGGCTGGTCAAACCAAAGGCCAGTAAGACACCGAACACCAAGCCCAATGCGATGGCGGAAAGCGAGACCACCAACGTGGTGGCCAAACCTTTGAGCAGCACAGGGTAGTGGTTGAGTAGAATCTCAAACATGTAACACCTGTAAAAAGCAGTGAATCGGCTTAACGAACCCCGCGCCGTTTTACTCGGCCGCTGGCAGTTCTGAAGGCAGATCCATCGGGCCACCGAACCATTTTACTTGTAGCTCCGCCAGGGTTCCGTCTTCATTGAGGCGTTGAATTTGCTCATCCATAAAGGCATTAAGCGTCGCGCTCTTTTCGTCTTTACGTCCCGCCCAGCTGAAATAAACGGGACTACCGAAAGTGCCGACCACTTCAAATACATCGGGGCGGGTGCGCTCTGCTTCGAGCAGGTTGGGTAGACTAGCGATCACCACGTCGACACGACCGGTACCCAGCTCAGCGTAGGCTTCATCAACACCTGTGTAAGTACGGATGTTGGCAACTGGGGTGCCCGCTTCCTCAAGCTGTGCCGCCAATGCCTCTAGCGCTTCCAGCTGTGCGGAACCCACCTGAGCAGCGGCTACTTTGCCGGCGATATCCTCAGGTGAGCTGATGCCCTCTTCGCCTGCTCGCTTAAGAATCGCCATGGTGGCATCAGCAATTGGGGCGCTGAGGTGATAACGCTCCATGCGCTCTGGGGTAGCGGTGACCGAGGTGATCACGTAGTCAAAACGCTCGCGCTCCAGGCCCGGCAGAATGCCTTGCCAGGGAAGATCCATGCGGATTAGCTCGACGCCCTCAAGCTTTTCCATGATGTGTTTCATGATATCGGCGGAGTAGCCGACAATTTCGCCATCTTCAACGTATTCAAACGGAGCGAAGCGTGCTTCAGTGCCGACAGTAAAGGTGCCATCTGAGCGAATGTCGTCCAACAAATCACTGTGGGCGGGAGTGGCGAAGCTAACACTGAGTAGAAGGCCAGCGATAATTGTAGGTATACGTTGCATGGGGGTGCTCCTTGGGGTGGTGATACTCGAATTAACGATAAAGGCCTGCTGAACAACAACACTTTGAGTTAATCAGGAATTATGTAACAATAAAATCGTTATATTCTGATGTATATACCCAGTTTATTGATGTTAATTGCACTAACGTAGAGCATGCCGATGAAACTCTCTGCTGCTGATCTTAAAAGTCTCTCTGTATTTCATGCTGTGACAGAGCATCGAGGGTTTGCGGGTGCGCAAACGGCGCTACATATGAGCCAATCCGCAGTCAGTTTTCATATCCGCGCACTTGAAGAGCGGGTGGGGTTTACCGTATGCCGTCGGGGTCGGCAGGGGTTTGAGCTAACCGAGCGGGGCACCATTGTGTATGAGCGTGCCAAGGTGTTGCTCGCATCTGTGGACGATTTTGATAGCGAGATGAATGAGCTGCGCAGTTCCGTTTACGGCACGCTGCGTTTAGGCGTGGTTGATAACACCATTATGGATGCGGATCTTGACCTACAGGGCGTGATTGGCGAGTTTCTGCGTAAGAACCCTAAAGCGCGACTCAATATCACCGTGGGTAGCCCTGATCGCTTGATCGGGGAGATCGCCAATGGTGAAGTGCAGCTCGGCATCCTACCGGAAATGGCACAAATTGAAGGCTTGCAGCATCGCCATGTATACACTGAGGTGCACAGGATCTATTGCGCTAAACGGCATCCACTGTTTGCACGCGATAGCGCCCAGCTAACGGTAGAGGAAGTCATCAATCATCCGTTTGTGGTGCGCCCATATGCGAACCTGCAAGAGCTTAAAAGCTTTCCCAATGCAGAAGTAGGCGCCCATGCGTCAAACATGGAAGCCCAAGCGCTATTAATTTTAAGTGGCCACTTTATCGGCAATTTACCCCACTATTACGCCAACCACTGGGTAGAGCGGGGTGAACTCAAAGCGCTGCTGCCTGATCTCGTCGAGATTGTTTCGCCGTTTTGTGTTGTTACCCGAACAGGTCGACGCCCCTCGCTCATCGTGCGCACCTTTATTCAAGAACTGGTGGCCCGGCTTTGGCAGCAATCGCACTTGGTTGAAGCGTATAAAGGGGGATGATTTACTGACTAACACCGGCTCAATTGACGTTTCTTGATTCTCTAAAAATTGCTTTCGAGGCCCTTGGAAATTGTAGTGGTTCAATGATTTAGGATACCAGTCAGGGTGTAATATTCTCGCCTTAAGTGAGGTGTCTGATGATCAAAAAACGACGTTCTTTTTCGCCTGAGTTCAAGCAAAAAGCTGTTAGCCTGATATTTAACCAAGAATACCCCTTTACAACGGCCTGCACGTCCTTGGGCATGGGTGAAAGCGCTTTGCGACGATGGGTTCAGCAACTGCCGAAGAGCGTGAGGGTGTGAAGCCAAAAGGCAAGACGCTGACTCCAGAACGGCGCCGGATACAGGAGCGGGAAGCCCGCTGCAAAAAGCTGAAACAGGAGAAAGACATATCACAAAAGGCTACTGTCGCTTTTTTTAAGATGTATTTCTCCGTTTTTAGGCGACAATTTTCTTCTCGCAACTGTTGGATTTACAACTGTTCAGCGGTCAATTTTTCGTTCCCTCTGAAAGCCTACCCATCGACCGATTCATGTTCTTTTATCCGATGCCCCGGCATGTTTGGGTTGATCTCCAGACTTCGCGCCGCGTGGGCTCTTGAATATCCCTGCTCCAGCACAAGGCTTATGGCGCCCAGCTTAAATTCCTTTGAGTACAGCTTTTTTGTGGTCGTGTAGGGTCTTCAGGTTCAGGGCATTATTCCCTAACTGGGCTGGTCACATCCACTCAACCACTTTATAGTGAATATAAATGCTTAGACCCTATCGAATTATCCGTAAGCGTCATCAGCACTTAGAAGGAGCTAGCATGCCCACTTTTATGAATGACCCTACCATGCCCACCCCAAGCTTCCCCGGTAGCCACATGGTAATCGATGACCACTATGTGTTTATTTCAGGGCTAACCGTCGTTGATCTTTCCAACGGCCATGCCGCACGGGGAGATATTAAAGAAGAGACGCGTCTTATCATGCGTGCACTGTCACGCATGCTTGAGACGGAAGGTGGCAGCCTAGCGGATATACTGCGGGTGGATATCCACCTCACTGATTTACACGCCATCCAAGACATGGACTCTGTATATTCAGAACATTTTGAACCCGGTCGCTACCCTGCTCGTACCTGCACGGAATCGCCTAACATCTGTGGCGGTGGCAATGTTGAAATTACCGTGATGGCTAAACGCCAGCCTCAATCAGAGCAATAGCCACATCGATATCTATGCAGGCTTCCAGTATATCCGCCAAGCGATTAAGTTCACGGTGGGCTTGGTAATCGTTCCGATCTCCATTAGTGAGGCTTAGCCGTTTTAGTAGCGCTTGGCAGGCATCGGGATGATCAAATAATCCATGTAGATAAGTATTCATTATTTGTCCATCGCCGCTAATGGCAACTTCTGGCTGTCCAAGGTTTACGGTGTGATCGATCGCTTTTCTGAGGATGTGGATGTCACACTGGATTACCGGGCCTTCGAGGAAGATTTCGATCCATCCGCGGAGGAGGTGAGCCGAACTGAAACCAAACAGTTTAGTGAGCGGCTAAAATCCTACGTCAGTGACTATGCGAACCACATGGTCGCGCCGCACCTCAAGAATGAGTTGGCGAAATTACCCACGGCCGACCAACACACCGTTGAAGTGGACGGTGGAGGCGAAAAGATCTGGATTACTTACCCGTCGGTTGTGGAAGTTACAGACGAATACATCCGGTCGCAGGTGCTCATTGAGCTCGGTGGATGAAACGTGATTGATCCCAACGAAACCTATACGGTATCTCCATACATCGCAAAGCTGACTGAGGGGCTTGTTTATCCAGGCTGTGAAGTCGCAGTTCTCTCCGGAGAGGACATTCTGGGAAAAGGTCACGCTCATTCATGTGGAGTGCAACCAAGGTAAGCTTAGAGCGAGTGCCAAACAGCTTTCCTGGCGGTACGACTTGGTCATGCTGGCAAAGCATCCTGTTGGGCAATCAGCCACCGAAAACAAGCAAATCTTTAGAACTATATTGATCTATTATAAAAAGGTTATTGCCCAGCTTGTTCCCACTCACTTGATTACGAGATGAAAATACTATGACTGCACCAATATTTCATATGATCGAGCAGGCACCGATGCCCGTCGGGCCGTTTTGTCACGCCACCGAAGTAGACGGATGGATGTTTTTGACCGGGCAGATGCCAACCGACCCTGATGATGCCGATGCAGCGCTTCCTGACGGCATCGAGGCGCAGACACGCCGCGTTATGGATAACCTTATACTGGTGCTTGAGGGTATGAGTCTGGGACTCGGAGACGTAGCTTCAGTCCGAATTTTTCTGACCGAATTTAAACGCGATTTCTATCCTATGAACGATGTTTATAAATCTTATTTTCCGAAAGAGAAATTGCCTTCCCGGACCTGTATCGGTGTGACGGCACTAGCGGTGGACGCACTGGTCGAGATAGATGTAATCGCACGTCGATAGCAAATTTTAATTCACGGCCTGACTTAGAGTTCAATATATGGAATTCTTAATGTTTCAAATCAGCGGTGATTAAAAGTGGTTTGGCTACAGCTTGGCAAGAGCCTCGCCGCTTTTAACTGTCGCTGTACTCAATCCAAATAAAGGTCGCTATTCAATGTATGAAAACTGAAGCCATCACACCATCAGAAATGTTTGAGCCAATCGGCCCATATAGTCACCTCACCAAAGCCGGTCCGTTCATAACCATCTCTGGCACGCCTGGTGTCGATCCAGTAACGTCGGAGATGGCGGGAACGGACGCGTACAGTCAAGCCAGGCAGATCGTTCGAAACTTTGATTCAATGCTGAGTGATGTTGGCGCGTCACTAAGGGATGTAATGCACGTCCATGTGTTTCTGATACGAGTCGAAGACTTTCAGGAAATGAACCGCGGGTACGCAGAGGAGTTTGGCTCTTATCTTCCAGCTCGTACGGTCATATGTGTAGCTGACCTTCCCAAGAAAGGGGCACTCATGACTATGAACCTAACGGCGTTTGTGGGCGGTCTGGAGTGACGCAAATCAAGGTCGTTAGCTCTGGATTATTGAGCTTACGCTGACACACTTAACTCACGGCTATGCCAACTGATGAAGATTTCAGAAACAATAATCAAACCTGACATTCCAATAATGGCCAAAATGGGAAGCACAGAAAAACTATCCGTCCCTGGCTGCACAATAACGATAACGCCAACTAATCCGAGCAGAGCTGTCGCCCATCTGCGCCATCCCACCTTCTCGCCAAAGATCAACATCGCGCCTGCGATTACCACAAGCGGGGTCGCCTGCAGAATCACGGTTGCCACTTTAACGAACGCGTCCTAAATCGCAAAAATTGCCATCGCAGCGATCATCTAAATGCTGCCAATCACGCTGGCCTTTCGATCAGTTGAAATCTCAATGGTTACACATATTCCAGTGCGATTTTGTCGGTTTGATGTACCGGAAAAATCCTTTAAAGTCCTGCGAGTCCAAAGTGAATGCACGCCATCACCAGCAGCAGCAGGAAGA
>Ga0307981_1002181_pt1 | contig 16271 bp, 14 predicted proteins | sample OrgLakmetagen987_FD_201849 | JGI IMG/M metagenome (GOLD analysis project Ga0307981, IMG submission 201849) | Saline water microbial communities from Organic Lake, Antarctica - #987 | ecosystem: Environmental > Aquatic > Non-marine Saline and Alkaline > Saline | place: Antarctica: Organic Lake... | reverse complement strand
AATTTCTTATTCAGTTTTTTATTTTTACTTTTCTCTAATACGTACCTCAATTTATCAAGAGGATAGAGAAGTCTGTACTGTCGAAGAGTATTTGATATTTGTCCTTTGTTCATTCCTTTTTGCTATTCGATGATTAATACCAAATTAGACCTATAATGACGCAATAAATCGTTTTACCGATACGAATTCGGCACAGGCTTTTTTCGCCTGCTTTTCATCAAAAATAATTAGCGTAGCTAAGGCTACGCTAATTATTTTTGATTTCAATCAATCAATCAAAAAATAATTCAATTTATTTATACGGCATTATAAATATAATTTGATATAGCTTCATACTGCCTGTTCCTGAAAGAGTCATAACTTTTGCAATATAGACACCGCTAGATAAATGAGAGACATAAATATTCATTTTTAGGCTGTTTGGATAAAGAGCTTTAATCTGATGATCAAGAATGTCAAACAGATATAGGGTTTTGATGATTTTATTTTCTGAACGTATGGTCAATTGGTTTTTAGCTGGGCTTAGATAACTGCTCAATTTTCCCCTAATATTGGATACTTGCTCAATATCATCAAATAAGAATGTCGCATTAGGGGAAGCATTGTTTGGTCCACTATAGCCTAGAATTAATGTCAGAACATTATAAATCAGTTTATTGCCGTCTGAGAGGTCCCAAGCACAGGTAGTCCACTCGCTCGATACGGTAGTGAAGACGTCTTGTTCTTTTCTAAAATTCTCTAACTTATTTTTAATTTAGATTCGAACAAGTTATCCACAGGCACCTAGGTATATACTTTTATCGAAATTTCCTTAATATGGAAAAATCGAGATTGTCGATTAACAAAATTTTACTTCCTAAAAAGCAATATTTCCATCCCTAACGATTCGAGCTATTGAAGCGCTGGTGTTCATCCCTGAAACCATTGGATTGTTTGTTAGTGTGACGTTTGCTTCATCAAAATCAATAAAGTCTTCAATGGTTATACTTTCTTCAAAATTAATTTGCAAGCTTTCAGAAAACCCTAGATAGAAACAGTATATGAGAAGTACGATTTTTTTAATTCAAGATTACGCAAGTATTAAGGTTCATAGTACCTCTTCAAACTACTATACACAGCGTATGAATTATAATTTTGAAGCAAAAAAAAGTATTTTCATTTTTATAAAACATTTTTATTGGGATTGTTTTTGCAACACATTAATTTGGAATAATATGCATTTAATATTTAAATCATTGCAGAAATAAAAGTGTGAAAGATAGTTTTCTTAGTTCAAGACCTTTTGAACCGGTAGTAGAATTCATTAAAATATTTATCAATATGGAAAGGACTTTTATATAAGAAGGGAATTTTGGTTTTCTACTTGACCTTATAAAGCGTAGGGCATAACATTTTAAATTCTTCATCAACCCTAGGTTAGAGGATAACTATTTGTCGAATTTAGAAATGTCCTAAGAACAGTAGCCTAAAGCTTGCTGATAAAATACAAGTCATAGTTGCCATTTCAAAAAAGATAATAAAAGCCTTATCCACTCTTGATTTCACGTTAAGGAAAAGTTTATATACTGAAGAGGCATCTTGGATGGCTAAATTCTTTGCCTTTGTAATCATAAGATGCAGAAATTTGAGATAAGGTATGACTGCCTTTAAATCTATTAAACTGTTGGTAGGAATACGAGAATATTAGACTATTTAATAGGTTGAGTCGAAGTATTGAATGTAGGATTAAATATATAAAAGTTTAATAACAGCTGTTTTTAAATTAACGTTAATTGATCATATCAAAAAAAACATTACTTCTATTTGAAAAGGTTTTGTTATAAACCCATGTTGTTATTTTTTAATTTGGTTTGTGGCAGACATGCCATAAACAAAGGGTCGTATAAAGATTAAGTCAGTTTTTTTAAGGATTTGGGGGTGTCTAAACATTAAAAAATGTTATTTAAACTAAACTGAATAAAGATTTTAAAAAAGAAGACTCCTACAAGATTTTGTCTTGTAGAAGTCTAGAGAGTACCCAGAGCGGGACTTGAACCCGCACACCCCGAAGGACACATGGCCCTCAACCATGCCTGTCTACCAATTCCAGCACCTGGGCATAATACTTACAAATATAAACTCTTAATGCTCTCTTTGATAATTTCTAAAATAATTTATCAAAAAAACTGTAAAGTGGAGGGAATTTTCACTTGAATGGGAATTAAAAAAATCTGATTTAAAATTTAACAAGGACTTAATTAAACCTTATCTCTATCTCTCGACTTATTAAGGCTAAAATTCTCGCTCAAAAATAGACAACAATATTAGCGTGATGAGACTGGGTCTCCCTTCGACTTCACCTCTCGGCTTGCTCAGGATAAACTTCTCGCCCGACAAAGCTTATACCTAATCATTGTGATCTGACTGGGGCTCCCTTCGACTTCACCTCTCGGCTTGCTCAGGATAAACTTCTCGCCCGACAAAGCTTATATCTAATCATTGTGATCTGACTGGGGCTCCCTTCGACTTCACCTCTCGGCTTGCTCAGGATAAACTTTTCGCCCGACAAAGCTTATATCTAATCATTGTGATCTGACTGGGGCTCCCTTCGACTTCACCTCTCGGCTTGCTCAGGATAAACTTTTCGCCCGACAAAGCTTATATCTAATCATTGTGATCTGACTGGGGCTCGAACCCAGGACCCTCTCCTTAAAAGGGAGATGCTCTACCAACTGAGCTATCAGATCTTGAAATAAGCTAAGAACTTTTAGTATGGCTAACTTCGTTTTAAGATCTTAGCTTGCTCAAGATAAACTTCTTGTCAAACAAATTTAGACCTTAATTATCGTGATCTGACTGGGGCTCGAACCCAGGACCCTCTCCTTAAAAGGGAGATGCTCTACCAACTGAGCTATCAGATCTTTTACCGTCTTTTTGCGGGTGCAAATATAATATCTTCCTTCGGTATTTCAAGTAAAATTAAATTAAATTTGAAAGATTTTTAATTTATTCAAAAATACAGAATATGAAGTTAGTTTTAATAGGATATATGGGGGTTGGAAAGTCTACTTTAGGTAAGCTTATTGCCGAAACATTTAATCTCCCTTTTATAGATCTCGATAATTATATCGAAAATAAGGAGCAATTAACGATACCACAGCTTTTTGAACTCAAAGGTGAAATTTATTTTAGAAAGGTCGAATCGGAAGCTTTAATCGAAATTCTCTCTAAAAAGGAAGATTATATTTTGTCTTTGGGAGGGGGAACTCCAGTGTATGCAGACAATATGAAAAGGATCATTGAGGCTTTAGATGTCACATCCGTTTATGTAAAGTTAAATCTTGAAGAATTAAGAGATAGGCTTTTTCAACAAAAAGAATCAAGACCAGTGATAGCTCACTTAAGTTCAAAAAGTGATTTTGATGATTTTCTAAGAAAGCATTTGTTTGAGCGCCAACAATTCTATTTCATGGCAGACCATGTTTTAAATGTGACCGGAAAAGGCATATCTGAAAGTCTGGATGAGTTGACGTCCATTTTAAATCAGAATACTTAAATCAGTTCTGCCTTAGATGGAAAACTGAAATTTACTTCAACTCTCTCATTAAGAGAAGTGGATAGCGAAATTCCTTTAAAATCTGCTTTAATCGGATATTTCTTATGGTTCCTGTCTACTAATACGGCAGTTTTAAATTGTTTTAAGGGCACATCTAAAAAGTGTTTTGCAGCAAAAATAAGTGTTGACCCAGTGTTTAAAACATCATCGACGAGAATAACGCTTTTGTTCTTATATAAAGAGGGATCTATAGATACTTGAACAGAATTTAATGGATTTTTCTTGTCTATAGTGACAGTTGCTAATACCACCTTAGTATCTGTTAATTCCTTTAATTGTTCTGAAATTCTCTCTGCAAGTAAGACCCCGTTTTCAAAAATACCAGCAATAATAATTACATCATCTTCTAAGCAGGTTTCTAAAATTTGAAGAGAAATTCGTTTGATTTTAATGTAGATATCCTCATCAGATAAAATTAAAGTTGGGCTTGTTTCCATGTTTGTTCTATTCAATATCGTCTTTGGTGTCCTCTTTTAAGTCGTCTAACTCTCTACGGTCTTTTTTGGTAGGTCTTCCTGCTCCTTTTTTTCGATAATAGTCTTGAGAATATTTGAGCAATTCTAGTTTTTCTAAATTTTCCTTTGGAGTGATGTCGATACAATAAATAGAAACCAATTTAGCTCCAACCCTGGACTTAGGAATATCTATAATTTCTATTTTGTAGCTGATCTGATTTTTCCTTATTTCTAGCTTATCTGTAGGGTAAACATTTCTAGAGGGCTTTACAGAATTTCCACCTATTTTGACATGGCCTTTTTTACAGGCGTTTGTTGCAATATTCCTTGTTTTGAAATACCTTACAGACCATAAATATTTATCAACTCTCATTAAAATCAAATTTTTATCGTTCAACAAAAATAGAAGAAATTCGTATATTGCAACGAAAATTACAGTTAAATGAAATTACAAAGATTGCTTCTTATCCTAATGCTTGGTTTTATCTTTTCGTGTAGTGATGACGATGATGCAGCCAGTGAACAAGTTGAGCTTAGAGATCCCGAAGAAGTTAGAGATGAGAATATGCTTCAAATTGAAGAATTTTTAAGTACACATTTTTATAGATTCGAAGATAATCCTCAAAACCCAAATTTTCAAAATATTGTATTCGACACCATTGCTGGTGATAACGCGAACCAAGAGCCTGTTATAAATTCAGAATATTTAAAATCTAAACCAGTTACTCAGCAGGATGTAGAGTATAAATTGTATTATCTAAAATTTCGAGAAGGGGCCGAGTCTGTTAGAAAACCTACGTTTGCGGATTCTGTTCTAGTAACCTACAAAGGACTCTCTTTATTTGAAAACCGAATATTTGATGGTTCACCAAATCCAATTTGGTTTGACTTGATAAATAATATAAGAGGCTTTTATGAAGTTATGGACGAATTTCGAGGTTCTACAAGTTTTCAGGAGAATCCTGATGGAACTATAAGTTTTGATGATGATTTTGGGATTGGAACTGTGTTTATTCCTTCCGGAATAGCCTATTATTCGGCACCTCCCTCAGGTTCTGGGATTGCTATCTATGAGCCTATAATTTTTAACATACAGCTGTACAAGTCCAAGGAGTCCGATCACGATCGAGATGGCGTTCCCTCATGGATGGAAGATATCAATGAAGATAGGCGTATCACCAATGATGACAGTGACGGCGATAACATACCAGATTTTGCAGACATAAACGATGACGGTGATGGTACACTTACTGAAGATGAAATTGAGTTTGACGCGGAGGGAAATCTTATTTTTCTAGATTCCAATGGAAATGGTACTCCAGATTATTTAGATTCCACTTTTCCAGAAGATGCCTAATTAAGCAAACAATTAATTCATTATATAAAAAAAATCCCTTTTTTAAAAGGGATTTTTTTATGCAAATAGTAAAGTCTAATTAAATAGTTTGATTGGTATCAAAACTCTCTAAGTATTCTTTTATTCTTTGAATAAACTGTCCACCTAAAGCACCGTTAACTACTCTGTGGTCATAGCTGTGAGATAAGAACATCTTATAGCGGATACCTATAAAATCACCTTCTGGAGTTTCAATTACAGCAGGGACTTTCCTAATAGCACCTATAGCCAATATACCTACTTGTGGCTGGTTGATAATTGGTGTACCCATTATACTTCCAAAAGTTCCTACATTGGTTACAGTGTAAGTTCCTCCTTGAGTTTCGTCTGGTTTTAGCTTTCCATTTCTGGCTCTTCCTGCAAGGTCATTCACTTTCTTGGCCATGCCTAAAAGATTAAGCTGATCTGCATCTCTTATTACAGGAACTATTAGATTTCCATCCGGCAGAGTTGCGGCCATTCCTAAATTGATATGTTTTTTTATGATGATTTTATCACCATCAACAGCAATATTGATCTTTGGAAAGTCTTTTATAGTTTTAGCAACGGCTTCCATAAAAATAGGAGTAAAGGTTAGTTTTTCACCCTCTCTTTTTTGAAAGGCTCCCTTATGTTTTCCTCTCCAATTCCAAATGCCTGTGACGTCTACCTCAATGAAGGATTGCACATGTGCAGAGGTTTGAATACTAGCAAGCATATGGCTAGAAATCAATTTACCCATTCTACTCATCTCCACTATTTCATCACCTTCATTTATATGTACAGGAGTATTCGGTTTAGCAACTCTCTCTGGAGTTTTTTTAGGCTCTAGAGACTCTTCATCCACAAGCTCTACAGCTTTTTTAGGTTCTGGAGACTTTTCATCCACAAACTCTACAGCTTTTTTAGGTTCTGGTGATTTCTCATCAACAACTTTATTAGCAAAAGCCCCACCTTCTTTTCTGGTCTTTATATAAGTAAGAATATCGTCTTTAGTGACCCGCTCGTCTAGGCCAGTTCCCTTAATTTTATCTAATTCGTCTACTGAGATATTTTCTTTGTCAGCAATATTTTTAACTAGTGGAGAATAAAATTTGGAAGAGTCTGAATAGCTTGAAGCATCAGCTATCATATTCTGAGCACTTTTCATACTCTCTTGAACAACAGAGGCAGATTGTTTTTCATTTTCTGAGACTTCTTCAGTTTTATGCATTGAAATGACTTCCTCTTCATCCTCGTCAGAACCTTCGTCTTTTACTTCTATAAGAGCTACAACTTCACCCACTTTGACTATGTCATCAATATCAAATAATTTTTCAACTAAAACTCCATCATATTCACTTGGAACTTCAGAATCTACCTTGTCTGTAGCAATTTCGAGAACAGCTTCATCAGCCTCTATGGTATCTCCAATCTCTTTTAACCAGGTGGTAATTGTTGCTTCAGCAACACTTTCTCCCATTTTGGGTAATTTCAATTCTTTTTTTGCCATATATATAACCTAAAAGGTAATTTTATATTTAAGATTGCAAATTTACTAAATTTAAGCCACTTATATTTTTAATACATTAACTTATTCGTTCAGTTTTAAAATTTCACCCTTAAAATGTTTACTCTCACTTCCAATGATGAAATTTTGTTTTCTTGGTCTATATCGAAATATATTGTTTTTAAGCTTAGTGTTAATGAGCACCTCTATAGAATCCTTATAAGAAATAAACTCAGCATCAAATATAACAAAGGTATTAGTACACTCTTCAGGTATTTGATTAGCACAGTTCACCTTATAAGCTATTTTTGATTTGATTTGTTTTGTAAGAGAAGAGTCTTCGGTTATAATAAGTGTATTTCTTTTGGACAAATCTATCACTTTTAGCCTTTCGAGTCTTATTTTTTCTATAATTTCAGTAAGCTTCAAGATTTTTTTTACCACATTAAAAGGTACTTTATAATTCTTAAAATGCTTTTTATAAAAAATAAACATGGCATTATAAAACCTCTTTAAGTAAACCTGATCTTTCGTGGTACTTTCTCCTTTAAAATGTACAGCTTGAATTTCGCCGAAATAATAATTTTTAAAACCGGCTTTTAATATGGTATAACTCAAATCGATGTCTTCTCCATACATAAAATAATCTTCATCAAAACCATTAACTCCTCTATACAATGAGGTCTTCATAAACATAAAAGCACCAACTAAAATATCAGTTTCCCCTTTATCATTTTGATTTAATTTTAGGTTATAGTATTGACTGCAATTACCTAATAACTTTATTAAAGCTACTTTTGGTGTTGGAATATTTCGCTTGCTCTCTTTTAAAAACTCTCCTGATCCATCTATCAGTTGGACTCCAATAGCCCCTGGATTTTGTAATTTTTTGTGAAAGTCTATTAACTTTGTAAAACAATCTTCAGGGATTACGGTGTCAGGATTTAAAATACATAAATATTCACCTTTTGCCTGTTCTACACCTACATTATTTCCCTTGGAAAATCCCAGATTTTCAGTATTTGAAAGTAAGATGACATCAGGGAAATATGCTTTGACAAACATGCAGCTTTCATCTTCAGATTTATTATCGACAACAATAATTTCAGCATTTAAATGCTCTATAGCTTTAGTAACACTGTCTAAGCATAGCATCAAATAATGTGGAACTTTATAATTAAGTATGACGATTGAAAGTTCCAACTGGTTTAGTTTTTTAACGAATTTTCAAAAGGTACGCGTTGAAGAATACTCCTTCCTAGCGTAATTTCATCTGCGTATTCCAACTCATCTCCAATTGAAATACCTCTAGCTATTGTGGATGTCTTAAGCGAGTGTTTTGAGGTCTGTATTTGTTTGTAAATATAAAAGTTAGTCGTATCTCCTTCCATGGTACTGCTTAGAGCAAAAATAATTTCTATAACTTCTCCAGTTTTAATCTTATCAACTAGAGTCTCTATGTTCAATTGGTTAGGTCCAACGCCTTCCATTGGACTTATTTTTCCACCCAATACATGATAAATCCCTTTATATTGTTCTGTATTTTCAATAGCCATGACATCCCTTATATCTTCAACGACACATATTATAGAATGGTCTCTGCTATGATTTGCACAAATTCCACATAATTCGTTATCTGATATATTATGACAACTTCTACATTGTTTTACTCTTGTTTTTAAATCCACTAAGGCTTTTGCAAGATCCGTGGTTTGAGACTGTGGTTGTTTTAATAGATGTAATGCCAAGCGGAGTGCTGTTCGCTTACCAATACCTGGAAGTAAAGCAATCTCTTCAATTGCAGTCTCAAGAAACTTAGATGAAAAATCCATAGATGGCTAAAATACAATTTTGAGTTTTCTTTTTATAAAAATCTCATCAAAACATTTGTACTTTTGCCTTCCAAAATTAAAGTATGCAGGCTTACCAAATCCTACTCCTCGTTTTAGCTTATTTTACAGTCTTAATTCTGATTTCTTTTCTGACCAATAAAAGTGGAAATAACAGTGAATTTTTTCAGGCCAATAAACAATCTCCTTGGTATTTGGTTGCCTTTGGCATGATTGGAGCATCTCTAAGTGGGGTAACATTTATCTCTATCCCCGGAACTGTCGAGTTCAACAGTTTTAGTTATTTTCAAGTGGTACTAGGATACACTGTTGGATATGCGGTTATAAGCTTGGTTCTCATGCCTCTTTATTATAGAATGAATCTGACTTCAATTTATACTTACTTAGAGTCTAGATTTGGAAATTATGCTTATAAAACGGGGGCTTCTTATTTTATACTTTCCAGAATTGTTGGATCGAGTTTTAGACTCTTTTTGGTAGCTAATGTATTGCAACTGATTGTTTTTGATGCTCTTGGTATTCCATATTATGTGACGGTGAGTATCACTATTTTATTGATATGGCTCTATACGTTTAGAAGTGGAATCAAAACTATTGTTTGGACAGATACCCTGCAAACTTTATTTATGCTTGTAGCACTGGGGTTTTCAATTTATTATATTTCTGATGCCTTGGAAATTAAAAGTTTTTGGAAGTATTTAGGGGCCCACGATAATTTTCAGATCTTCTTTTTTGAGGATTATAAAAGCTCTGATTTCTTCTTTAAGCAATTCATTTCAGGAATGTTCATCGCTATCGTTATGACTGGACTTGACCAAGATATGATGCAAAAAAACTTAACCTGCAGAACTCTCAAAGATGCTCAAAAAAATATCTTTTGGTTTACTTTAGTCTTAACTGTTGTCAACTTTTTATTTCTTCTTTTAGGTTTACTATTGACAGATTTCGCAGAAGTTGCTGGAATTGATGAAGTAAAAGATGATTTATTTCCAGCTATTGCTACTTCTGGTGTCTTGGGAATTAGCGTAGCTATTACTTTTATTCTTGGGCTTATAGCAGCGGCTTATTCCAGTGCAGATAGTGCATTGACCTCTTTAACGACTTCTATCAGTATAGATATTTTAGATATACAAAAGCGATATTCTGAAGCTTCACAAATCAAAGTCCGTAAATACATTCACATTATCATCTCTTTAGTTCTTATAGGGGTTATGATGATTTTCAAATATGCTGTAGCAGACAAAAGCGTAATTAATAAGCTATTTGAATTTGCAGGGTATACCTATGGACCTCTTTTGGGACTATATGCTTTTGGTCTTTTCACAAGATGGAACGTAAGGGATAAGTGGGTTCCCTTCATTGCTCTGCTATCTCCAGTTTTATCTTATTTTGTAAGTCAGCTCAGTTTTACCTATCTCAAGTTTGAATTTGGCTTTTTTATACTGATTTTGAATGGGCTTTTAACCTTCCTAGGTTTGATGTTGATTCGTCGCCAAAAAACAAAGGAGCAAGCCTCTAGAGCGAAGTAATTTTCAGCACTGGACTCTTTACACCTTGGTTAAAGGGAACAAGCTCAGGTTTAAGATGAAGAAAACAATCTTTGCAACTCAATTGTAAACTCAGGTTGATGTATAAATTTACAGTGCAGACATGAACTTCCTTTAATGGTTTAGTTACAGCTTACATGCTATTAACGTGACTTTTTCATTTTTCAACACCTGTTAAATTATATCGCTTCTTCAATAAGATGGGTATCGCTTTACTAGTAAATCAGTTTATCTTTTCTAAAACTCAAATGGCTACAGTTTTATGATTCTATTTGATTAAATTTTTTGTTTAAGCTTATCATCATTTGATTATCAGTGTGTTAAAGTCTGTTAATAGCTGTAACAAACCTTATCCTTTTGCGTTATATAATTAAGCGTTATTATTTGGATTAGTCTCTGATAAAGCTTGTTTAATAAAAGGTGATTTAAAAAATCATCTTTTATTACTTTAAAGTAGTAAGGTCCCTTTTTTTATATTGAATTGGTTAGTATTTAATTCTACAACAAACGTTGAAGGAATTTCCGATGAAGTATAGTCTTCTGAAGGTGGTTTAGTCTCCAAATTAAAATCAACAATTTCTAATTCTGAATTGAGATAAATGAAATCTAAAGGGATAAACGTATTTTTCATACAGAACGTTTGTCGCTTTATTTGATACTCGTACATAAAAAGCATTCCTCGATCAGTTTTCATTTGCTTTCTTTATATTAAGTCAGTTTCTCTTTCTTAATTCCTTTGAGCCAATTCAATTTCAAAAGTGATAGGGAGAGTATCCATATCCTTCACGAATTTGAGCAACGTATCTTTTGGAAAGAAACTACTTGAGTAAGGTCAGTTTTTTTATTTTTATTTGTCTGGCAGGAGAATAAGACACCTATAACATTCCAGACAACTAAAATTTTAAGCCTCTGCATTAGATAGATCTTGAAGACAAATAAACAATCCCTAAGCCAATTAAAATCATGGGTAAACTTAAGAGTTGTCCAGTGTTGAATACCCAATCGGCACGATCTGCAACCTGAGGCTCTTTGACGTATTCTACAATAAAACGGATAGTCCATAAACTGGCAAAAAAGATTCCAAAAAGAACTCCTTTTTTTTGTTTCAAGTTAGTTTTCCAAAAGAGGAAAGATAAGACGGCAAATAAAATAAAATAACAAATGGACTCATAAAGCTGAGCTGGATGTCTTGGAAAACTTTCACCAAGCTGAACAAACACAACACCAAAATCGGAAGTAGTGGCTTTACCGACTATTTCTGAATTCAAAAAATTACCAATTCTTACAAAACCTGCTCCCAAAGACACGGGAACTACAATCCGGTCCAAAATCCAGAAAATAGGTTTTTGCGTCACCTTTTTGCTGTAGAAATACATACCAATAGCAATACCGATAGCAGCTCCATGGCTAGCCAAACCTCTAAAGCCAGTAAATTCCATCTCAGGAACAAAGCTCACAGGTAGAAAGACAGATAAAGGGTCTTCTAGAAACAATTCAGGTTGATAAAAAATAACATGGCCCAATCGGGCCCCAGCTAAGGTGGAAAGTATGGTGTAAATGAGCAGCTTATCTAGCTTTTCAATAGAAACGCCTTCTTTAAGGAATATCTTTTTCATGATATAAAACCCAGTCCCGAACGCGATGAGGAACATAAGACTGTAATATCGAATCATAAAAAAACCTATATCTAGACCTAAAGACGGGTCCCACTGGATAGCATGGAGCATAATTCTGTTATTTAAAAAAAGCTAATATAATTATAATTGAACCCCGAGGGGTTAATCTCGCTGTTTTTTGGGTTCTGGAACTGGATCATATCCAGAATCTCCCCAAGGATGGCATTTTGAAATACGTATAGTACCCAAATATAGGCCTTTGAGGACACCATGTGTTTTTAAAGCCTGAAAGGCATAATGAGAACACGTTGGTTGAAATCTACAGCTAGGTCCTAAGAGTGGAGATAGTACCCATTGGTAAGATTTTATGAGCACCAAAAATGGAAAAATCAATACTTTTTGCCACATCATCTTTAGGATTTGATCGTAAAGCTAGTCCCTTCTTTCTGGTCTTTTAACTCTATCCCCATCTCCAGTAATTTATCCCTTATTTTATCGCTTGTTTCAAAATCTTTATTAAGTCTAGCCTGATTCCTCATCTGAATCATAAATTCAATAAGTTCTTTGAAATCATCTGTATTTGCTTCACTTTTTGAAGTCTCTTCTAAATTTTCGAGTCCCATCACCTCAAAAATGAAGTTATTCATAGTTTTTGATAACAGATCAAGGCTTTCTCGACTTAAGTTATTATCTCCAGACTTTGCGAGATTAATTTGTTTGACTGCCTCAAATAAATGGGCAATAAGAATGGGACTATTAAAGTCATCATTCATCGCTTCATAGCACTTGTCCTTCCATGCATTCACATTGAAATCTGAAGTTTCGGATGCTTTTAATATCTTTAGGGTGGATAGACTCTCCATTAGTTTCTGAAAGCCTTTTTCTGATGCAGATAAAGCATCATCAGAAAAATCAAGAATACTTCTGTAATTGGCCTGAAGCATAAAAAATCTAATAACTGGGGCTGTGTACGATTTTGAAAGTGTCTCATTATCGCCAGTAAACAACTCCCGGGGTAAAATATTATTCCCCGTACTTTTAGACATTTTTTTGCCGTTGAGGGTTAGCATATTAGCATGCATCCAGTAGTTTACGGGATCTTTACCTTTTGCTGCCTGACCTTGTGCGATCTCACATTCATGATGTGGGAACTTGAGATCCATACCTCCACCATGAATATCAAATTCATCGCCCAAGTATTTAGAACTCATCACAGTACATTCTAAATGCCATCCAGGAAAACCAACACCCCATGGAGAGGGCCAACGCATGATGTGCTGAGGTTCTGCTTTTTTCCATAAGGCAAAGTCTTGAGGATTTTTCTTGTCAGATTGTCCAGCAAGGTTCCGGGTGTTAGAAATCAGATCTTCAATTTTTCGTCCGCTTAATTTTCCGTAGTGGTGTTTCTTGTTATACTTGATAACATCAAAATAGACATTACCATTAACTTGGTAAGCAAAACCATTATCGATAATTGTTTTAATAGTTTCAATCTGCTCAATAATATGTCCGGTAGCTGTTGGTTCAATACTAGGAGGTAAATTGTTGAATTTTTCAAGAATTTGATGAAAATCAATACTGTATTTCTGAACCACTTCCATGGGCTCTAGCTCCATTACTTTGGCTTTTTTAGCAATGCGGTCTTCTCCCTCCTCACCATCATTTTCTAGATGTCCTGCATCGGTGATATTACGAACGTAACGTATTTTATAGCCTAAATGCTTTAAGTATCGAAACACTAAATCAAAAGAAATAAAGGTTCTACAATTCCCTAAGTGAACATTGCTGTATACCGTTGGTCCACAAACGTACATGCCCACATACCCCTTTGTGATAGGTTGGAAGTTTTCTTTTTCTCCTGTAATGGAATTATAAATTTTTAGGGATTGGTGCTCGTATAAAGCCATGATTAAAATTTAGTATCTAATTTGATATAGCTGAGAAGTTCTTTTCTCACATTTTCATCTTTAAACTTCCCTCCAAATTCACTTGTCACCGTGCTGCTTTCAATGTCATTGATACCACGACTATTCACGCAAAGATGCTTAGCATCAATAACACAGGCTACATCTTCTGTTTCAAGAGCTTTTTGCAACTCTTTTACCACTTGCATGGTCAAGCGTTCTTGAACTTGTGGGCGTTTAGCGTAATAATCTACAATCCTATTCATTTTTGAAAGACCGATGACCCTTCCACTAGAAATGTAAGCCACATGAGCCCTTCCGATAATTGGGAGCAGATGATGCTCACAAGTAGAATACACGGTAATGTTTTTCTCAACCAACATTTGGCCGTATTTATAGTTATTTTCAAATGTGGACACTTTGGGTTTTTTATGAGGACGCAAACCGCCAAAGGTTTCGTTTACATACATCTTAGCGACTCGGTTTGGAGTCCCCTGTAAACTGTCATCGGTCATATCCAAGCCTAAAGTTTCCATGATTTGGCGAACATGGCCTTTTATTTTTTCAATCTTTTCATCATCGCTTATCTCAAAAGCATCCTCTCTTATAGGATTCTCGTAAGAAGTGGCTATGTGATTATCTCCTAGTTCTTCAGTTAGATCTTCTTTATTTTGATCACTCATCTGTCTTGTATAATTAGAAGTTGCGAAGATAGGTTTTTTGCCAAATTTCTTATCCTATAGGACTTATTTATCAAGTATTTCGGCCATAAATTAACTAAGCTTTTACAGTTCTTTTGAATTTGATTTAGGTTAAAACTGAATCAAAGACTTCACTTTGCCCTTTGGAAGCGATTGACGGCCTTGAAGAAAGTCGAGCTCAATGATGAAATTGACTTGCGCGATCTCTCCTCCAAGAGTTTCAATAAGTCGACAAGCAGCAGTTGCTGTTCCTCCTGTAGCTAATAAATCGTCATGGAGTAGAATCTTCTCTCCTTTTTGAATGGCATCCTGATGAATCTCGATCGTGTCGCTACCATATTCTAAGTCATAGGATTGAGAAATGGTTTTCGCAGGGAGTTTTCCAGGTTTACGAATAGGGACAAATCCTACGTTTAGCGCATTGGCAATGAGCATCCCCAATAGGAAGCCTCGAGATTCTATGCCTACAACTTTATCGATAGGTTGACCTTCTAGGCCTTTTATGATTTCTGAAACGGCAAAAGAGCACGCAGTAGGGTCGAGGAGTAGGGGTGTGATGTCTTTATAAGAGATGCCTTCCTTAGGAAAATCTTCTATAGTTCTAATATAATTTTTAAGTTCCATGATATTTACTTTATAATGTTTGGTAAAAGTATAAAAATAAATATATTTGCAAACTCAAAACAGGCCACGTGGCGCAACTGAATAGCGCATCTGATTACGGCTCAGAAGGCTGCAGGTTTGAATCCTGCCGTGGTCACTTATTTACTATCTAAACCCCTCATAATGAGGGGTTTTTTATTTTAGAGTCTCGCCAGTTGTAGTTACATAACATACCATACTACTAAGGATATGCAATCTTGCAGTGTTTAAGAATAAATTGTCTAGTCCTAGAAGTAGTGTTAAAGCTTATTTAGGACTAGACAAACATATTACTGTTTTACAATTTTTTTAATTACAAAGGAACCATCAGAACCATATATACGAAATATATATACCCCTGAGGCATAAGTGCTGATGTCTATTTCCGAAATACCTTTATAACGCCCAATAGCTTGACCAGTCATGTCATACACATGAATTTTATCAATCGGCAGCGAGCTGTCGATGGACACTTTACTACCCGTAGGATTAGGATAGACTAAAAATTCAGAATTATCAAACCTATCAACATCAAGAGTAAGGGTTTGTTCGGTTAGATAGACCCTCAGCGACAGATTATGATCGGTCCGAGGAGATGAATAGGTACTCCCATTTGGTAAAGTTTTTACCAAATAATAATCTTGGAAACCAAGAGGTTTAAATTCATCGATCCCCATATTTGCCGTATGCAAAAAATGGTTATCGTCTACATTAACACCCTCTTGTAAAAAAAGAGCTGTTTCCAAATAATCTGGGAGCACTGTCCCAGAAGAAAGAATTACCCATACCTCAGCACAATCTCCACAATCAATTAATTGTGAAGGGTCATTGGGGTCAAGAGTCGTGTGCATATACACGCTACTAAATTCCGCAGGACTATCATTGATACTGATCGTCGTTGTTGGCGCAATTTGATTAACGCGATGAAATATCGTTCGATAATCTAAATCACCATTAGTACTGGGGATAGTTACCCCATCAACAACAATAGATTCTCCTTGGAAATTTCCAAAGACTATCGACTCGGTATCGCTAAACTCGGTATCATTTATCGGAACAGGATGAGATTTATAATATCTCCGCCAGTTGGTAATAAA
>Ga0307981_1002179_pt1 | contig 16283 bp, 18 predicted proteins | sample OrgLakmetagen987_FD_201849 | JGI IMG/M metagenome (GOLD analysis project Ga0307981, IMG submission 201849) | Saline water microbial communities from Organic Lake, Antarctica - #987 | ecosystem: Environmental > Aquatic > Non-marine Saline and Alkaline > Saline | place: Antarctica: Organic Lake... | reverse complement strand
CGCTTCAGCGCAGCGTTGTAGTCAGGCCAGTTCCTGGTCTTGTAGGCGGGGGGTGTGGGTTTGCTCATGCAGCCCAGCTACCACACTGGATTCACGAGATGAATCCCTCACGGGATTTGTGCAACAGAGTCCCGCCGATGGCCAGAATGCCGGTCGCGCCTTCGCCCGTTGTCGCGATATCGCCCTGGGACGTGATATTCGTGCTGCCCGCGCCCAGCAGCGTGGTGTAGATGCCATCGGCGAAATCGCCAGTGGTCGAGATATTACCAGTGTGGTCGATCCGGATTTGCGAGCTTGATCCCAGAACGCCTGCACCGAGGCTTGCGCGGATACCGGCAGGCGTGGCACCCAGCACGGTCGACGCGTTGCCGCTGCCTGTGGTCGAGATGTCATCTGTCGAGGTGATCCTGACGGCGCCGTCCGCGTCGGAGATACCCAGAATGCCGGCGCTGTTTGCGATACCTGTCACCTTGATCGCCCCGTCGTTGGTGATGGTCACCCCATTGCCGCTTGTGGTGCGGCCCAGGATCGCCGACGCATCCTGGCCCGTTGACCGAAGCGCCCCTTCCGACGACAGCGTGACCGTGCCGGTGCCCGACAGGCCGTGGATGGCGTGAAGGCGGTCTCCGCCTGCGGTGATATTGCCCACCGAAGTGATGCTGACCGCGCCATCGGTCGATATCCCCCGGATACCTCCGCCCCGAAGTGTGGCGGCGATATCGCCGGTGCTGCTGATCGTGACTGGGCCGCTGACGCTGGTGGCTTGAAGTCCGGCGCCAAGGCCAGTGACGGTCATGTCGCCGATCGAGGTGATTGTGGCGATTGTCCCGGCCGACAGGATCACACCGCCAGTGGTGGCGCTGGTGATGTCGCCTGTGGACGTGACAATGCCCGCGCCGTCGTTCGACGTGGCCTCGATGCCCCGGCCTTGCGCCGCTATATCGCCCGTCAAGGTGACGGCCACGTCGCCGGTGCTCAGGTTCACTGCCTGAATGCCGAGACCGTCTGTTCCGGCAGTTATGTCACCAGTTTGCGTGACCGCGACATCGCCCGTGCCACCGACAGCCTGAATGCCGGTGCGCCCTGACAGGATAATCCCTGTGTTTTCCACCGTGACAGCGCCGAGACCCCCGAGAGCTCCGGCAAGAATACCTTCGCCTTGTGCCCACTGCACGGTGATGTTCCCGGTGTTGCGCACTGCGATCGGGCCGGCGTCCGAGGTCACTTCGATGCCCCTGGCTGAGGTGCCTGTGATCACCATGTTGCTAGCCAAGGTCACGTTTATGCCCGCAGGCCCGGTGCCACCTGTGGGGGCGGTTGCTCCGGAATTCAGCATTCGGATGCCTGCCCCGGAGGCTGTCGATTCGACAAGGATATCGCCTGCATGATCCAGCGTGATCGACCCGCCACTGGCATCCGGCAGCGCCAGCAGGATGCCCTCGGGGCCTGCTCCGATGGCGGGGATGATGGCACGGGTTGTCGCCACGATGCTGGCATTGTCACGCCCGTTGGTGGAGGCTCCGATGCCGGAAACCTCCGGCCTGCGCGCGATGATCTCAAAGAGACCCGCATCTATATCCAACGTGACGCCGGTCCACGAATGCCGGTGGAAACGCAATCGCGGAGCGCCCAAATCGCCATCCGGCAGGGTGAAATCGACATTCCGGTCCAGATCGCGCACGATCAGCGTATCCACCGGCGGCGTGCTGAAATCGTCACCCGGCTGGATGCCATCTGACTGGTCGCCTTCGCACAATGCGGTGGTGTCGGTTATGGTGCAGGGGTCAGGGTCTGCCAGAGCCGGGCCAGCGAGCAGTGCCGTCAGCAAAGCGAGTAAAGACGTGCCGGAACGTGAAGCAAAGCGGAAACGGCGCAGCAACTTGGGCGGGCGATACCGGAACATAAAGGACCTCAATGAAAATGAGTCAGAAAAACGAAATTATACCGCAGTCTAAATTGACATCCTGACTTGTCAAAGGTTTTGGGAGGTGCCCTATCGCCAAGCTGAGTTCGTGCAGTTCAATGCGCCGATGTCTCGCGCCCGGATTGCACGCCGTCCATAACATGGCGAACGACCACCGCCTCAGCCTGCGGGGCCGGGCGATATCCGGCGAGAACCTTGGGCATGCAGGTCAGGTCCACCACGTCCTGCAGGATTGATGGGCCCTGACCCGAAAGACGCTCAAAGGTCTGGCGCCCGGGAATACCTTTGCCAAGAATGCCTTTGCTAGGAATACCTTTGCAAGATACGGATATCAGCGCCTTTCAAAAGCATCCTGAACCGGGTCCAGCGGATGCCGTTACGGAACATCCGGACCTGCACGGCTAGAGGTGGCGCAGAACAGCGGCGCGGCTCGGGGTCGCTGTCGCCTCTCCGGGCATCGAGACATAGGGCTCGGTCGTCTCGACCAGTTGCAGCCCCTCCATCTGTGCGATCGCGCTGGCAAAGCTCCCGGTCCAAAGCGCGTCCTTGATCGTCAGCACGAGGATACCCCCCGGCGCGGTGATCCGCACCAGTTCCGGCAGCGCCTCGGTCCCGACATGGCCCGTCGTGAAAACGCCCGCCGAGATCACGGCCCTGAACGCCCCGTCGGAAAACGGCAGGTCGCGGCCCAGCACAAGATTGTGAAGCTGGCTATACCCGCCCTTCGCGGCTGCGACCGTCAGCATGCCCTTGCTGATATCCAGCCCTTCGATCTCGGGATAGCCGAGTATCCCCAGCCAGCCGCCCACCAGCCCGGTGCCCGCGCCCGCATCCAGGATCGGCGCGGCACCCGGCGGCACATGCCGGGCCAGCAACGCGACAGCGACCGATGGATGCCGGTAGCCTGCCTGCGCCATATACGTATCATAACCGGAGGCCCATTGATCGTAATGTCCCGCGATCTCTTCGGGGCTCGTCGCGGCATAGACATCCGCCAACGGTCCGTTCTTGTCTGCATCCGTCATCACACCCTCCGGCCAGCTTTGGGCGCAGGCTAACCAAGCCGCGCGGTTTGTGAAAGGGTCTATGACGATCGCGCCAGGACCCGGCGCATCCGGTCAAGCGCTGCGTCCGGATTGGCCGGGCCGAACGGCCTGTCAGCAACACGCGTTTGTCGCGGCATCCGCACAGGTCTTGCAGGGGTTCGGGTCCGGCTGACCGGACGCAGGATCGAACACCGGAAGGTCGTCCCGGTATCGACCTCGCTGCCGACCGTGATCTGGCCTCCGATCAACCGGATCAGACGTTGTGAAATCACCAGACCCAGACCGGTGCCGCCGCGAAATGTGATGCCGAAAAACGCCCCGGCGTCGCTGTTCAGAACGACCACCTCGCAGGTCGGGAGAGGGTTGCGACGAGGCTGTCATCCACGAAAAACGATGCGACCCCTACCTTGCTGCTGACGATTGTGCCGGCACCCACGGTGAACGAAAAGGCGGACGAGACCGCGATGTCGTTCCGTCCGATCGTGTCGATCCGCAGGGCGACCTGCTCGACCTGACTGCGGGCGGTGATGGTCGCTTCCGATCCGGGTTGCGTTCCGCTGACGCGAAATGCCGTGCCCGAGCGTGTTGTCATGCTCATATCCTGTGTTGAGATTGCACTGGCAAAAGCGATAGCCCGAGTTGGCGTTCACGCGGCATCATGACCGCTTTGAGCGGCTTCAACTCAAAGTTCAGCCTGTTCATGCATGGTTTTGGTGGACCAGGCGCCGTGATGCGACGGTTCCGGAAAGCCGCCAATCACGCCGCTCAGCCAGTCACGCGCCTCTGGGATCACCAGTTCGAGTTGCGGCAAATCGTTGATGCACAGCAGCTTGATCCGCGGATCGTTGGCACTTTGCAGGAGCGCCCAGGTGTCGGCGGGCGGGCAGCCAAGCCCCTGGCCGCTTTTGACATGCAGATGATCCTGCTCGCCATGCAGGACCGCAAGATCGGCGGCGATGCAGGCGTGGTTGTGCAGACCCTGCGGCAGAAACTGGCTCAGATCGCGAAACCGATGCCGGATATTGGCGAGGAACGCCGCCTCGTGCCGCTCGAACAGCTGCGCCATGACCGAGCGCCTGAGCGGATGCACCACATGCGCCGACGCAAAAAGCCTGTGCGCCTCGAACCCGGCCATCCGCGCGGCGTTGATCTGCATGAAATGGTTGAATTTTGCCGGGTCGCAGCGCATGTCGGACGCGTGCAGCAACGCGCCGTAATCGACCCAGCCGCCGCGCAGAACCGGCGAAAGGCCCTGAAACACATCTTCGGGGTGCAACGGCGCGGACAGAAAGACATCGTCGTTGAAATACATGAACCGCTCGGCGAGCCCGTCGATCCTCCAGATCATGCTTTCGATGGCCAGCGAGTTGAAGGTCGGCAGCACCGTGCTGAATTCACTAAAGATATCGCGGTGACACACAAAGCCGATCTTGGCGCGCAGATCGTCCGACAGACGCGTCAGGTCGGGCGGATCTTTGTCGACGACGATCCAGATTTTGCGCGTCCAGGCTGCGAAATTCTGGATGGATTGCAGGCAATACAGGATTTCATCACTGCTGTCCCAGCGATGCGGGTTGATCGCGTTTTCATGCAGGGGCGCGCTCGCCCGAGCCATATATCGCGCGCGTTTGCGGCGGTGAGAGACCGTGTTCCCATCGACCCAGGTAATGACCGCATCAATGGGTTCTGCGTATTTGTCGACTGGATTTATCAATGTCTCAGCATGCCCGTTGCCCCGATGCGCGAAACATAGGCCCAGCCGCCGGTGATGGTAGGAGTTTTCCCTCGCAGCACCGGAAATCTTCCAGATAGGCGGGCCAGTGGGCGGCGGGGTATGGGGGCGCAGGGCCTGACACGTCGCCGCAGATCACGTCGCCGCAGATCATGCTGTCAAAGACGCGGCCCTGAAACCGCGCCAGATCCGATCCACGCAGGAAAGTCCGTATCATCGAGACCATTTCAAAGGGCCCGCTGGCTTGTCCAGACCGGCCCCACTCCCTACCTAAGAGGTTAGTTGGCGGTATCTCGTTGTGGACGACTGCCACTAGACGATAAGGCTCGCACCATGAGCCGACCGTTGGAAAGTTTGACCGAAAAAGAAGGGCGAGGGCGTTTGATGAAGAAATTTTTGACCATTCGGAGCATTGTGATCTGGATCTGTGCGCTGATCTTAGTGACGGCGCTTCATTATACCTTGCCGCAGGTCGATGTGGTGCGCGCCGTCGGTGTCGAGATCAAGCGCGTCGACATGACCAACAGCGAAACCGACCAGCAGCGCACCCGCGATGTCTATCAGCTTCAGATGGAAACGCCGAACGGGCAACCCCGGGTGTACCGCAACGAGGATAATTTCCTCTATTTCAAATTCAATTCCGCCGATCTTCAAGCTCGGGTTCAGTCGCTCGCGGCGGAAAAGCAGCTTGTCGCGGTGCGTCACTACGGCTGGCGTCTGACGCTGTTTTCCACCTTCCCCAATGCGCTCAAGGTCTGGCCTGTCGAAGAGGGCTATCGCCACATCCCTGTGTTCAACACCCTTGTCTTGCTGATTCTTGGCGGTCTGGCCTTCCTCGGATTTCGGCGTGCCCGCCGGATTTCGCGATCGCGCGAAGAAAGCCGCCAATTGCGCGAGACCGAGCGTGCGGAGCGTGACGCCGCAGCCGCACGCGACGCCGAGGCAGCAGCGCTGAGGTCGCGCGAGGCGGAGCAGAAAAGCCGGGCTGGTGTCGACGATTTCCTGAATACCAACGGTGACAAGAATGACTGACGCTGCATGAAAGCTGTGCCCGCCGAAAGGCCTGCAACCGAGCGGACTTACGCATTGGAGGCCGGGGCGCTGACCCTGCATACAGAATTGGGGACGGGGTCAGACCTCTTTCGCATCGCCGAGCGGATCAATCCCAAACGGGCGTTTCTGTTTGTATCCACCGTTCTGGGTCGGCATATTCCGGTTGATCCGCGCGACCACCGGGATGCGCTGCAAGCGCTGGCAGACGGGGTCTGTGCGCATCTCTTGCCGGGTCCGGTGTTCGTGATGGGGTTTGCGGAGACGGCTGTGGGCATCGGGGCAGGGGTGTTCGACTGCCTGAGGATGTCGCATGGCACACAGGATACGGTTGTCAAGGATATGGGCTATCTGACGACGACGCGGTTTTCGCCATCCGGAGAGGACGATTGGTTCACCATCGAGGAAAGCCATTCGCATGCCGTCGATCACATCATTCTGGTTCCGCGACCGGGGGTTTTGCAGCAAGGGGCCGACGCGACGCTGGTGCTTGTCGATGACGAGACGACGACCGGCAAGACTTTTGCGCAGCTGGCTTTGGGCCTGCGCGCACAGGGCCTGATTTTCGGGCGTGTGGTGCTGGTGACGCTGACCGATTGGTCGGGCGGTCAGGCCGAAGCGGCGCTCGACGGCGTGTTTCCGGATGCGGACGTGCGCAGCGTGTCTTTGCAACAGGGCACGTGGGACTGGACGCCAAAGCCTGACCGTGTGCCTGCGGCGCTTCCCGGCAGATGCGATGCGCATTGTGCGCGCTGGACCCCGGATGCCGATCAGACCTTCGCCGCACCCCGCACCGGCCTCGCCGCGTCAGAACCCCGGCAATCGGGCGAGGATATTCTGACCGCCATAGAGCAGGCCGGTTTCCGCCCGCCCGGACCGGACGACAGGGTGCTGGTCGTAGGCGCGGGCGAGCATGTCTGGCAGCCGATGCTGGCGGCCGAGGCCTTGCAGGCGCGCGGCATCCACAGCCGCTTTATCACCACGACCCGCTCTCCGATCCTTGAGGGTGAGACGATCCGCCACAAGGTGTCGTTCCCGGATCATTACGGTCAGGGGTTCTGGATGTATATGCACAATGTCGTGCCGTCCCATTGGGACCGTATCGTGTGTTTCACCGAGACCGGAGCCTGCGGATTGCCCGCAGAACTGATCGACTGGCTGGGCCGGGTCGATGTGATCGACGGGTCGGGCGGCGTGTCGGTTCTGACGGGATCAGGGCAATCCGCATGATGCGCCCGATCTTTTTCAGCGACCTCGATGACACGATCTTTCAGACGGCCCGCAAGATGCAAGACGCCCCCGACGCGCGCCATCTGGCCTCGGAGGCGCTGAACGGCAGCCATTCCTATATGTCGCAATCGCAGGCGCTGATGATGGACTGGCTGCTCGGATCGACGCGCTTTATCCCGGTCACGGCCCGGTCGACAGAGGCGCTTGGCCGCTGCCGCGTGCCGTTCGAGGATTACCGGATCTGCACAAACGGCGCGGTCATTCTTTTGCCCGACGGCTCGCCCGATCCGGGCTGGCTGGATCGGACACGGGCGCAGGCCGAGGCCGCAAGCGACGTTTTGAACGAGATCCTCGAAACGGTGCAGACAACGACAGAGACGGGACGTTTCAGAAGCTGGATCGTGGACGAATTCGGAACCGGCTTTTACGTCTGCGTCAAATCGAACGGGGCCGCAGCCGCGCTCGACGATATCGACGACCGGCTGAGCGGCCTTGCAGGTGACAGGCTGGTGCGGCACCGCAACGACAACAACCTGTCGTTCACACCGGCGGGCATTTCCAAGCGGCACGCGGTGGACTACCTCGCGCCGCTGCTTCTGGCCTCGAACCGGGTGCCGGTGTTCGGCATGGGCGACAGCCTGACCGACCTGCCTTTCATGGCGACCTGCGACATGATGGTCATTCCCGGCGGGTCGCAGATCGACCGCGACATATTGCGGTCCCAGGACCTTCTGTGACCCTGGAATCGCAGCGTATCAAAGGGTCCTACAACCCCGGTGACGTGACCTTTCTGCTCAAGCGGGTGCAGATCGTGCCCACAGATGTCGCAACGAAAGAACGCCTGATCCAGAGCGGTGTTGCGCATTATTCCGAGATGATTTCGGATGAACGCCGCCCCGACGCGCGGTATCTGCGGATCTTCGAGGCGGCGCGCGCCAAAGGCGTCGACCGGATCGCGCAAGAGATGTGTGGTCTGGCCCGGCGCATCGCTCAGCGCATCGCGGCAGGCACGCTTGCGCCGCAGATCACCTTGTGTTCGCTGGTGCGTGCGGGCGTGCCCTACGGGGTGCTTTTGCAGCGCGAGTTGCGCGCGCTGGGTGTCGACAGCTGTCATTTCGGCGTGTCGATCATTCGTGACCGCGGGCTTGACCGAAACGCGCTGGCCTTCATCCTCGACCGCCGCCCGACGGACGGCGTGGTGTTCGTTGACGGCTGGACCGGCAAGGGGGCCATCGCCACGGAATTGCAAAAATCCTGGCGGGATATCACGGGGCAGGGCCCGGCAGAGCTTGTGGTTCTGGCCGATCCCAGCGGGTTTGCCACCATGTCGGGCTCGCATGACGACTGGCTCATCCCGTCGGGGATCCTCGGGGCCAATGTGTCGGGACTGATCAGCCGGTCGATCCTGAACCGGGACGTGATCGGCAGCGGCGATTTTCACGGCTCGGTTGCGGTGGACCATCTGGCCGATATCGATGTTTCGCTGGATTTCGTCGATCAGATCACGGCGCGGATGGCGGTTTATCGCGACAACCCCGCCCCGCCAGACCCGCCACAGGATGCGCAGGCCTTGCAGGCGCAGGCGCTGGCGGCGGTCAATGCAATCGCAGAGCATTTCGACGTGACCAATCTCAACCGCATCAAACCGGGCATAGCCGAGGCCACGCGCGCGCTTTTGCGCCGCAAACCTCAAAAGGTTTTCCTGCGGTCCCTCGACGATCCGGATCTGGAGGCGTTGATCCATTTGTGCCGAACCGATTGTGTTGATATGATACCCGACGAGGCGCTTACCGGACCTTACCGGGCTGTCACCCTTATTGAAAAGGTCGCATAATGCAGTGGGACTTTTCATCTTATGCGCTGGGCGCCACGCTCTATATGCCGATTGTGCATCGCCGGATACCGGCCTGTCTGCGCGGTGAGGCGGTGTTCCCCGCGCCGTCGGTCGTTCTGTGTCTTGAGGATGCGCTGGCCGAGGATGACGTGGCCCACGGCATCGCCACGTTGAAAACCCTGCTGAAAAGCTGGCCTGTCCAGCTGGATACCCGCGTTTTCGTGCGCCCGCGCAATCTTGAGATGGGGCTGCAACTGGCTGAATTCGTGGGTATCGACCGGATCGAAGGGTTCGTCGCCCCCAAGATCGTGCCCGAGACGGCGGCCGCCTGGATGGATCTGGCGCAGGCGACGGATCTGCGGATCATGCCAACGGTCGAGAGCGCGCAGTTTTTCGATCCCGGCCGCATCACCGCGCTGCGCGAGGTGCTCGACGATCACGACCGGCGCCGGATCGCCGCGATCCGGCTGGGGGGCAATGACCTTCTGGGCGCGATGGCGCTGCGGCGGCAGGCCGGGATCACATCGTGGGAGGGGCCGTTGGGCTGGATCCTGTCGATGGCCTCGTCGATGCTGATTTCGGCGGGCTATCCGGTTGCCGCGCCGGTCTTTGACATCATTGCCGACCTGGAGACCCTCAAACGCGAAACCGCGCGGGACGTGGCCGCCGGGTTCGTGTCGAAAACCGCCATTCATCCGGCTCAGGTCGCGCATATTCTTGAGGCTTTCCAGGTGTCCGATACCGAAATCGAACAGGCCCGCGCGATCCTCGACAAAAGCGCCCGCGCCGTGTTCCAGATCGGCGGCGTGATGTGCGAGCCGTCCACGCACAGCGCCTGGGCGCAGCGCATTCTGGCGCGATCCGACATCTTTGGGGTCCGTGGACGGCCCAGGCACATGGCGTCTGCATGAGCAAACCCAGCATTTGGCAACGCATATTGGCGTATCTCGAAAGCGGCAGTCAGCTGGTTCTGCGGTCGTTCGAACCGCGCGAGCCCACGGATTCAGTCACCTTTTCGATCGCCTTCATCGCGCTTGCGGCCAAGCTGGCCAAGGCGGACGGCGTCGTCACCCGCGACGAGGTGCAGATTTTCCGGCGTATCTTCGACATTCCGCCCGAGGAAGAGGCCAATGCCGCGCGCGTGTTCAACCTGTGCCGACAGGAGACGACGGGCTATGAGGCCTATGCGCGTCAATTGTCGAATGTGCTCAGGGGCACGCCGAACGGCGACACGCTGCGCGAGGATGTTCTTGACGGGCTTTTCCACATTGCGGTGGCGGACGGCGAATATCACCCGGCCGAGGATATGTTTCTCAAACGGGTGACGGATGTCTTTGGCCTGAACGAAGGCGTCTACCTGCGCCTGCGGGCCAGACATGTGCCCGAACTGCGCGATCCATACAGCATTTTGGGGGTCGCGCCGGATGTGACGCTCAGGGATTTGCGGGCGGTCCGCAAACGCTTTGTCCGCAACAACCATCCCGATCAGCTGGTGGCCAAGGGATTGCCCCGCGAAATGATCGAACTGGCGAATGCGCGGCTTGCGGGTTTCAACGAAGCCTACGAAGAAATCGAGAAGATCAAGTCCGAAGAGCGGGTCGGTCTTGGGCAAGGGAAGACCTAGTGTCGGTGCTTTTCCCGGCGGTCCTTCTTGTATATTCGCGGAAGCTGTTTAGGTCGCCGACATCGGCTTGTGCAATTTGGAGAACATAATGAGCATTTCGCTTGCTAAGGGACAGACAGTGTCTCTCGAAAAAGATTCTGGTCTGTCAAAGGTCTTTCTGGGGTGTGGATGGGATCCTGCACAGCCAAAGAAAAAAGGCTTCTTTGGAAGCCTGCTGGGCGGCGGCGGCGCGAGCGAGATTGATCTCGATGCCTCGGTGATCGTGTTCGACGAAGGAAAGAACGCGATTGATCTGGTGTGGTTCCAGCAGTTGAAATCCAAGGACGGGTCGATCCAGCACAGCGGCGACAACCTGACCGGCGAGGGCGACGGCGATGACGAAACCATCCATGTCGACCTCAAGGCGCTGGATCCGCGCGCGAAATACCTCGTGTTCACCGTCAACAGTTTTCGCGGTCAGACCTTCGACGAGGTCGACAACGCATTCGCGCGACTGGTCGATGCCAGCAAGAATGCAGAGATCTGCCGTTTTACCCTGACCGAAAAGGGCCGCAATACCGGCGTGGTCATGGCGTCGATGGAAAAGACATCCTCGGGCTGGCAGATGACGGCGCACGGCACCCCGACCACGGGCCGCACGGCGCAGGATCTCACCGGTGCCGCCACAGCTGTAATTTAAGGAGAACGATATGCTCAACTGGCTCAAGCAGAACGCCGAACAGGCGCGCACGAAACTGACCGCCGAAGCGTCGAAATTCAAGAACCGCGCGTTCATGGAGGCGGTCGTGAACGGCTGCGCCCTGGTCGCGGCGGCGGACGGCACGATAGATGCTTCGGAAAAGCAGAAGATGGCGGGCTTTCTGGAGCGCGCAGACGAGCTGAAGCATTTCGAGATGCGTCAGGTCATCGAGGTCTTTCAGAAGGCCGCGAACGATTTCGAATTCGATCACACGATCGGCAAGGCCTCGGCGCTGAAAACGATCAGCAAGATCAAGGGCAACGAGGACCAGGCGCGGCTTCTGGTGCGGGTCGTCTGTGCCATCGGCGCGGCGGACGGCGATTTCGATGCGCAGGAAAAGGCGATGGTGAGCGAGATCGCGCGCGAGCTTGGCCTGAACCCGGCCGACTTCGATCTCTAGCCCAAAGGTGGCTTGACCGACTGCGAAGGTGGGCCTTGAGGCCCGCCTGATTTGTCCAGACAGGAAACATTGATGTACGAACTCGACTTCTATCAGCTGATCGTCATCGCACTCGGCGCGATTGCTTTCGGTGTCTACCTTTTGGTCAAGGGCGGTGACTGGACGGTCGACAACGCGGTCGTGGTTGCGGAACGCTCCGGGCTGTCCAAGCTGTTCATCGCCGCCACCATCGTCGCGTTCGGCACCTCCGCGCCCGAGCTTTTCACCTCGATCAACGCCAACCTTTCAGGCTTTCCGGGAATTTCGGTCGGCAATGTGATCGGGTCCAACATCGCCAACGTGCTGATGGTGGTCGGTGTTTCCGCGATCATCGCACCGATCGTGTTTTCGCGGGCCGAGGTGCGCGTGGACACGCTTGTCATGCTTGGCGCTACAGCGGCGATGGCCGTTGCCATTCTCTACGGGTTGCTGCCGCGTTGGGGTGGCTTTGCCATGCTGGCCGTGATTGTCGTTTATATCGTCTACCAGTACCGTGCCTCCAAGCTCGATATCCCCGAGGGTGATGAAGAGGAGGGTGGCCCCGCAAGACCCGGCCTGATGCTCGTTCTGGGGATTCTGACGCTCGTTGTCGGCTCGGAAATCCTGGTGCAAGGTGCGGTCGCGGGTGGTAGGGCCCTGGACGTGTCGGAGGCGGTAATCGGCATGACCATAATCGCATTCGGGACCTCCCTGCCAGAGTTGACGGCCTGTGTCGCCGCGGCGCGCAAAAACCAGTCGGATATGATCGTCGGTGGCATAATCGGGTCGAACATCTTCAATATCATGTCGGTCATGGCATTTTCGGCAGTCGCAAAACCGCTGGTGATTGATAGCCGTTTTGCCCAGTTCGATCTGGTCATCGTGGTCGGTGTCACGCTGTTGTTTGCCGTGTTCCTGCTGTTCACCGGACGGATCGGGCGACTTGTCGGTGCGGCAATGGCCGTTGGCTATCTGGCGTTTACCGCGGCGCAGTATCTCGTCTTCTAGCGTGGTCCGCTCTTGCCGCATCCGCAGTGAAAACTGCATCACACCTCCAAGATACGAAAGGATAACAATGACACTGACGCTTTCCCAAGGTCAAAACCTGTCCCTAACAAGTTCCCACATATAAAACGCACCTGCGCAAAGTGCGTCGGTTCCACCATTCAACACCAAAAAGGAAATCAAAATGGCTGTTTCACTTCAAAAAGGCGGTAACGTATCCCTGACCAAGGAGGCACCGGGCCTCAGCAAGATCACCGTCGGTCTGGGATGGGATCCGCGCGTCACGGATGGTGCGGAATTCGATCTGGACGCCTCGGTCTTTGTCTGCGGCGCGGATGGCAAGGTGATGTCGGACAAGCATTTCGTCTTTTACAACAACGCCAAAAGCCCGGATGGCTCGGTCGAGCATACCGGCGACAACCGCAGCGGCGAAGGCGAAGGCGACGATGAGCAGGTCAAGGTCGATCTGAGCACCGTGCCCGCCGACATCAACAAACTGGTCTTTGCCGTGACCATTCACGACGCCGGATCGCGCAGCCAGAATTTCGGTCAGGTGGCCAACGCGTTCATGCGCGTGGTCAACCAGGAAGGCGAAAAAGAACTGGCGCGCTATGACCTGTCCGAGGATTACTCGGTGGAAACCGCGATGATCTTTGGCGAGGTCTACCGCCACAATTCCGAATGGAAGTTCAAGGCGATCGGCGCAGGGTTCGAAGGTGGTCTTGGCCCGCTCGCATCCTCGCACGGTGTCAATCTGGGCTAAGCCCTCTGGCGGCCGCGCGGGGGCATGACCACCTCGCGCGCGGTCGCGTCTATTGCAAAGGCCTGCGCACCGCAGGTCGCGCGCCGATTGCCGGGGAGACAGATCAGTGACCACACTTGCCATGGGCGCGAATGCGCCGCTCTTATCGCCGCAATTCACCCTGGATGTGCACCTGCCGCACGGCAGCGCGATCGACGTGACGGCGCTTTTGCTTTATGCCGACGGCAAGGTGCGCGGCGACGGGGACATGTGTTTCTTCAACCAGACCTCTGTCGGCGGCGGCGCGGTATCGCTGAATATCAGCGGCGACAGGCAGAGTTTTTCGTTCGATCTGGGCCGGATCGGCGCGGATGTGGAAAAGATCGCGGTGAATGCAACGCTCGACACTGGGTCGTTCAGTCAGGTCAGCGGTCTGCGGCTGTCGGTGACGGACGGCACCGAGATTGCGGTGGACACCGCCGGGCGGTCCGAGGCGGCGTTGATCCTGTGCGAGATCTACAAGCGCAACGACCAGTGGAAAATCCGCAACGTGAGCCAGGGGTTCAACGGCGGATTGCAGGCGCTGGCCGAACATTTCGGTGTCGAGGTCGCAGCACCCGCGCCTCCTCCTGCACCTCCGCCAACCCCAGCCCCAGCCTCAAACCCAGCCCCAGCCTCAACCCCAGCCCCGACCCCGAAACCCGCCGCGCGCGCGTCGTCCGTCGATTTGTCGAAAGTCTCGCTGACCAAGAACGAAAGCACCATCTCGCTCAAAAAGGACGACGGCAAATTCGGTCTGATCCGCGTCAATCTCAACTGGAACCAGAAGAAGACATCCGGCGGCCTGTTCGGTTTGGGCAAGCGCGGGATCGACCTTGATCTGGGGGCGTTCGTCGAATTCAAGGCCGGCGAATTCGCCGTCATTCAGGCGCTTGGCAACAGCTTTGGCGATATCAACGCCATGCCCTACACCAAGCTGCTGGCGGATGACCGCACGGGAACGTCCACCGACGGCGAATGGCTCGAGATCAACGGCGATCGCTGGCCGGTCTTTAAACGCGTGCTGATCTTTGCCTTCATCTACGAAGGGGTCGCCAACTGGCAGGACACCGACGGCGTGATCCGGCTGATGGTCCCCGGTCAGCCCGAGATCGAAGTGCGCATGAACGAGCTGAGCTCGAGCCGCAACGATGTGATGTGCTCTGTGGCCTTGCTGGAAAACCACGACAACCAGATCCGCGTCAACCGCGAGGTCCGCTTTTTCGCGGGCCACGAACCGATGGACAAGGGATATGGCTGGGGCATGCGGTGGCGTGCGGGGCGCAAGTGACGCCGTGTCACGATGCCGGCGCATGTGGCGCGGGACGGGCGGGTCCCGGATTTCGCTCGGGAAAACGACCTTGCCGGGCGTGGCGCCCGACACGCGCAGTTGCGTACAGATAGGCACAGATAGGCACAGGGCACAATCGCGCCGATAGGCAATCTTCAGGCGCATGACAAATCCTGCGCCAGCGTAGAGGATCGGCTCGGGAACCGCGTCCGACCATGCGGCAGCACGCGGCACAGATACAAAAGGATCCGGTCATGCGACGACTTCTGGTATACATGCTGCTCGATACGTCCGGCAGCATGCAGGGCGAATCTGTCGAAGCGGTCAATTCCGGGATGGAGACGCTGATCGCGGCGCTGCGGTAGGACCCTTACGCGCTCGAGACCGTGTTCATGACGGTGATCACCTTCGACGCCGAAGCCACGACCATTGTGCCGCTGACCCCGCTCGAGGATGTGGTGTTGCCACGGATCACCACACCCCGGTCCGGCCCCACGCATCTGGGTCTGGCGCTGGAAACGCTGGCGGCGCAGGTCAGGGCCGACGTGATCAAGGGCAGTGACGCGACCAGGGGCGACTGGCCCCCGTATCTGTTCGTGATGACTGATGGCAAACCGTCCGACACCCAGCTTTACGCCGAACAATGCGCGGTGATGCGGCGGTTGGGCTTTGCCAGCATCATCGGCTGCGCTGCCGGACCAAAGGCGCGCGAGGACGATCTGAGGCCTTTGTTTGACCATATCGTGCGGCTCGACACGATGGAGAGCAGTGCGTACGGCAAGCACTTCGAACGGTATCTCCTTGACCAAGATCGGCGACGATGTGTCGGGGGCCGGGTCGCACAGGGTGCCGTTCGAAGAGGTGGACGACCGCTATGCGGTCTTCGTCGGGCGCTGCACCCAAAGCGGGGCGCCCTATTTGGTCAAATACGAGCGTCACATGAACCGGATCGACGCGCAGGATCCGCGTCTGGCCGAGCTGTTCAAGACGCGCGAATATCTGCTCAAGGCGGCGGTGCCGGTGCAACAGGATTATTTCGAATTGTCCGACGGGTCGGCGTCGGATGGCAGCGTCAGCTCGACCCAGATGATCGGGCAGCCCGATTGCCCGCATTGCCAGGCGCGTTTCGGCATGGCGGTGTGCGGCTGCGGCGGTATTCATTGCGTGGGCTCGGACGGGTCGTCCACCTGTCCGTGGTGCGGCAAGACCGGAACATACTCAATGTCTGACGGAACGGACGGGGGGGGCGACATTGGCCGGGGCAGGGGATGTGGTCGCGGCAAGCAAACGGGGCCGGTCGCATGCGCAGGACGGCAAGTATCGCGACGATCATTTCCGCATCCGCGCCGATGCGGCGACCGGATGGCATATACTCGTGGTGGCGGACGGTGCAGGCTCGGCGGAACTGAGCCGGGAGGGCAGCCGGATCGCCTGCGATTGCGTGATGCAGGCGCTGCTGCCGCTGCTGGCGGACAAGGTCGACCGTATCCGTCCGGTCTGACTGGTGTTGACTTATTCTGCTGTCCAGCTCCACGGCATGAGGTCGTCCAGACGGTTTATTTTGTGGTCTGCGATGCGGGCGAGGACCCAGCGCAGCCAGGCTTCCGGA
>Ga0307981_1002176_pt1 | contig 16294 bp, 14 predicted proteins | sample OrgLakmetagen987_FD_201849 | JGI IMG/M metagenome (GOLD analysis project Ga0307981, IMG submission 201849) | Saline water microbial communities from Organic Lake, Antarctica - #987 | ecosystem: Environmental > Aquatic > Non-marine Saline and Alkaline > Saline | place: Antarctica: Organic Lake... | reverse complement strand
TGTGGCGCCTTGCGTGCGCTGTGTGTTGTGGCGCCTTGCGTGCGCTGTGTGTTGTGGCGCCTTGCGTGCGCTGTGTGTTGTGGCGCCTTGCGTGCGCTGTGTGTTGTGGCGCCTTGCGTGCGCTGTGTGTTGTGGCGCCTTGCGCGCGCTGTGTGTTGTGGCGCCTTGCGCGCGCTGTGTCCAGACCCGTAAAGGCTGCTGCAGCCGCGTAAGTGACCGTAAAAGCGTGGCCAGGGGCATTCGGCGCTTTCGCCGCGCGCGCGCAGCGGCTATCACGGGCCGGGTTTGGCACCAGAGGGGACCGGGTATTTGGCAAATGTGGTTGTGGTCGGCGCGCAATGGGGCGACGAGGGCAAGGGCAAGATCGTCGATTGGCTGTCAGAGCGGGCCGATGTGATCGCGCGGTTTCAGGGTGGGCACAATGCCGGTCATACGCTGGTGGTGGACGGTGAGGTCTACAAGCTGCACGCGCTGCCCTCGGGCGTGGTGCGCGGTGGCAAGCTGAGCGTGATCGGCAACGGCGTGGTGCTGGATCCGTGGCATCTGGTGAACGAGATCGCGGGCCTGCGCGAGCAAGGCGTCGTGATCAGCCCCGAGACGCTGATGATCGCCGAGAACACGCCTTTGATCCTGCCTATCCACGGCGAGCTGGACCGCGCCCGCGAGGAAGCGGCAAGTGCCGGCACAAAGATCGGCACGACGGGGCGCGGCATCGGCCCGGCCTATGAAGACAAGGTCGGGCGCAGGTCCGTGCGGGTGGCGGATCTGGCGGATTTCGCCACGCTCGAGGCGCGTGTGGACCGTGCGTTGCAGCATCACGACCCGCTGCGCCGGGGTCTGGGGATCGAACCTGTGGACCGGGCGGCTTTGCTGGAGGCTCTGGCGGCGATCGCCGGGCAGATCCTGCCCTATGCAGCCCCGGTATGGAAGGTGCTGAACGATGCGCGGCGCGCGGGGCGGCGGATATTGTTCGAAGGGGCGCAAGGCGCTTTGCTGGACATCGATTTCGGCACCTATCCCTTTGTGACCTCGTCCAACGTGATCGCGGGGCAGGCGGCGACGGGCACCGGCATCGGGCCCGGGGCGATCGATTTCGTTCTGGGGATCGTCAAGGCCTATACCACACGGGTCGGCGAGGGCCCGTTTCCTACGGAACTGCACGATGCGGACGGGCAGCGGCTGGGCGAGCGGGGCCACGAGTTTGGCACCACGACGGGGCGCAAACGCCGCTGCGGCTGGTTCGATGCAGTTTTGGTCCGCCAGACCTGCGTGACCTCGGGCGTCAACGGCATCGCACTGACCAAGCTGGATGTTCTGGACGGGTTCGAGACGTTGCAGGTCTGCGTGGGCTACGATCTGGACGGCGAACGGCTGGATTATCTGCCCACCGCCGCCGACCGACAGGCCCGCTGCGTGCCGATCTATGAAGAGCATCCAGGCTGGTCCGAGACCACCGAAGGCGCGCGCAGTTGGGCCGACCTGCCCGCCAACGCGATCAAATACGTGCGCCGGATCGAAGAGTTGATCGGCTGCCCGGTGGCGCTATTGTCTACGTCACCCGAACGAGAGGATACGATCCTCGTGACGGACCCTTTTGCGGATTGACCCGCTTTCGTTCTGAGTGAGGAGATGCTCTTGGCCCTGTCCCAAAAATCCCGCCGTCGCTGGGCGCTGGTGATCCTGCTGGTCGGTTTGCCGATCTATATCATCGTCGCCGTGAATGTGGTTGCGTTGCTGGGGCGGCCGCCAATTCTGGTGGAATTGTTCGTCTACGTCGTTTTGGGGATCCTGTGGGCGCTGCCCTTCAAGAAGGTTTTTCTGGGTGTGGGGCAATCGGAGCCGGAAGAATAAGGATTTTCCGGGGGTTACCAGGGTTGCGTTATCCTCGGGCCTGACCTCGGGGTCTCGAACTCCAAGAGATCCCCGGGTCAAGCCCGAGGATGCCGTATTGCCAAGGGGCGGGCCTCGGGCTGCATGTCGGTAAGTCGGCTGGATGAGGTCGCGAGATTTGGTGCAGTAGAGATCCCCGGGTCAAGCCCCAGGTTGCCGTGCGGGCAGGACAATGGCCCTTGGCGGGCTGGACAATGGCGCTCGGATCTCGGTCGTCGATGAGATAGCCATCCGCCCGGTTGCAAGGCCGGTCGCCGGATAGCGAAAAGCCCCGGCGGGTGAGGCCGGGGCTTTGGTGTGTTCAGGGCTTTGGTGTGTTCGGGGTGCGGGGATCAGGCGCTCTTGGCTTCGGGCCTGTAGCTGATCCTGTCCGACGCGGTGAAGCGTCCGCCGCGCAACTTCTCGATCTTGCCTTCGCGAAGGAGTTGCCCGAAACTGCGCAGCCGGTCTTCGCGGGTGCTCTCGGCGGTTTCGACCTCGCGCACCTTGGACATCAGCTGCGGGCGCGAGAACTGGTCGCGGCCTTCGACGAACGACATGTAGGCCGCCGCAGCCTCGAGCAGATCGGGCAGGGAGGTTGCACCCATGTCGCCCGCGAACTCGGCAAAGCCGCTGTCTATCGTTTCCGATGACACCGGACGCGGGCCGCGGTCAGCGGCCACGCGGCGCGGACGCACCGGCGCGGTATCCGCGGCATCGCCGCTGCCGGGCAGATCGACGCGCTGTTCGGCCACCAGCTTGAGCGGCGCGGGCGCTGCATCGGTCACGGGGCGCTCGGACCTGCTGGACGCGGCCTGTGGACGGCGCGGACGGACCACTTCGGCCAGATCGTCGCGGTAGGGCATCGTGGTGTCGCGTGGCTTGTCGTCTGTGCCGGCTGCCTTGTCCGCCTTGGTCGCGGCCACGGCGGCGCGCAGATGCTGGATCGCGTTGCGGCGGCGGTTGCCTTCAGGCTCGTCCAGATGGTTCTGGGTCGTGTCCATCAGGCGCGATACCGACGGCTCGTCCGTGCCGGTGCCGGTCAGCATTGCGCGACCATCGCTGCCCATCCGGATCGCCTTGCGGGCGAGATCGACGAAGGCGGTATCGTCGCGGGTATCGCCTTGCGCGTCGTCGTGCAGCGCGTCGTCGGTTTCGCCGTCAGCGGCGTCGCCCGTCGCACCATTATCGGTGGCGTCGTCGTCCGCGGCCAGCATGGCATCGGCGAGGTCCTCGGCGGTCTCTTCGCCGCTGATCCGCTGCGGCTCTTCGAACGTGGCCTGGGATTCGGCCTCTGCCTGTAGCGCGGCAAGCTCGCGGGCCAGATCGTCTTCTTCTTCGGCGCTGAGGCCGCCTGTGTCGCCTTCGTCCTCGTCGATCTCTTCGAGCTGACCCCGGGCGACCGCCGCATCGAAAGTGGCGCGCTTGATCTTGAGGACGCGGGCGTGGCGTAACGGTGCTTTGGAGGTGTCGCCGTCGGCTTCGGTTGGCTGTGGCGCTTCGGGCGTGTCCTCGGCGGCGAGCGTGTCGTGGAAAAGGTTGTCGTCGCGCGCCGCGTCTTCGGCTTCGAGGCCGGTGTCGTGCATTACATCGCGCTCATCTTCGATGATGTCGTCGGCATGTTCGTCTTCGGTGTAATTGCCGGCGGCCTGCGCGCGTGTCGAGGACACGACGGCGCGGATACGCTGCAATTTGGCAGCCACGCTGTTGGGCGCGGGTGCGGGGCGGGGGGCGACTGTTGCCTCGGGCTGTATGCCTTGTGTGTCGTGAGGGGCTGCGTCTTTGGTCTCTTCATCTTTCAACAGGTTTGCGAGGGCGGAGAGCGAAGCGTCGTCCTCGTCCTGGTTTGCGTTCTCGTTTGCGCCCGTGTCGGCAACTGTGTCGGAATCCGTGTCGCGGATTGCGGGATCTGCATCCTGATCGAAGTCCAGTGCTGAAAGCGCAGCGGCAAGGCTGTCTTCTTCGGACTTGCTTTCTGCGGCTTTCGCCTCTTCCTCGGCGCGTGCTGCGTCTTCTGCGGCTTTCGCGTCCTCCTCAGCGCGTGCTGCGTCTTCTGCGGCTTTCGCCTCCTCCTCAGCGTGTGCTGCGTCTTCTGCGGCTTTCGCCTCTTCCTCGGCGCGTGCTGCGACTTCGGCGGCTTTCACCTCTTCCTCGGCGCGTGCTGCGTCTTCGGCGGCTTTCGCGTCCTCCTCAGCGCGTGCTGCGTCTTCGGTGGCTTTCGCCTCTTCCTCTGCGCGTGCTGCGTCTTCGGCGGCTTTCGCGTCCTCCTCTGCGCGTGCTGCGTCTTCGGCGGCTTTCGCGTCCTCCTCTGCGCGTGCTGCGTCTTCGGCGGCTTTCGCGTCCTCCTCTACGCGTGCTGCGTCTTCGGCGGCTTTCGCGTCCTCCTCAGCGCGTGCTGCGTCTTCGGTGGCTTTCGCCTCTTCCTCTGCGCGTGCGGCGTCTTCTGCGTCAGCAGCCTCGCGGGCCTCTGCCTCATCGGACGCTTCAGCCGCTCCGCCAAGGGCCAGCCCTGCGTGGGCCGCGCTGTCGGAGGCGCGCAGGACGATGCCGCCGTCCTGCATGCGGGCCTCGACCCGGCGCGAAATCTCACGCTCGGCGATCCTTGCCAGCATTTCCGCATCCGGAACTGGCGGTTCGGCACCGAAATACCTGTCATCAGCGGCCAGATCACGGAAATATTCCGCAATCGCCTTCATCGTTTCAAACGATTCCTCAAACCCTTCGAGGGTGCACGAGAACGTGCCATAGGAGACCGTCAGTATCTTGCTCGAACTCAACATTGGATGCTCACTTTCCAACTTTTTTTATACAACGACACGTTTACCATGGTTGGCGCGACCAAAGCCGACCGATTCTGTGCAATTGAGCGTATCATTTCGTGTCCAGATTGTGATCTGTTTCCAAAGCAGGCAGTAATAGCGGATGTGTTTCGATATTGTTTACAGTCGCACACCAGTTTCACTGGTTGGAGGCGGCGATTGCACGCCAGAGGATCTGCGCCGGGCGCGGGCGCTGGCCCCGAAGGTGGTGGCCGCCGATGGCGGGGCCGATGTGCTGCGGCGCGCAAATGTGGCCCCCGAAGCGGTGATCGGCGATTGCGATTCGCTCACATCCGACACGCGGGCCTGGCTGGAGACAGGCATTCTGCATCAGATCGACGAGCAGGACAGCACCGATTTCGACAAGGTGATGCGGCATGTCAGGGCGCCCTTGCTGCTGGGTGTCGGTTTTCTGGGCGCGCGGCTGGATCACCAGCTGGCGGTGTTGACCACGCTTGTCAAAAGACCGGACCGGCGGTGTCTTTTGCTGGGCGGGGCGGACATCGTGTTCGTGTGCCCGCCGCGGATTTCCCTGGATGTGGACGCAGGAACGCGGGTATCGCTTTATCCGCTGGCGCCCGTGACGGGGCGATCGAAAGGGTTGCACTGGCCCATCGACGGGTTGACGATGTCGCCCGACACGCGGGTCGGCACGTCCAATGCGGCGACGGGGCAGGTGCACCTGAATGTGGACCGGCCTGCGATGCTGGTCATTCTGCCGGCTGCGTCATTCGAGCGGATCGTGCCGGATCTTTGGCAATGCTCCGCAACGTGGCCCGCTCGCGCATGACGATGTAGAGCCCGGCGGTCAGCGTGATGAGAATGCCGACGCTCGCCAGCGTATTGGGCAGATCGGAAAAGATGACCCAGCCGATGGCGGTGGCAAAGGGAATCTCAAGGTATTGCATGGGCGCCAGGGTGGCCCCGGGCGCGTAGCGCAGCGACCAGGTCATCAGCAGATGCGCCAGCGTGCCCAGTATTCCGATGGCCAGCAGCAGCGACCAGGCGGTGCTGTCCGGCGCGATCCAGTCGAGCGCGGGCAGGCTGCCACCGAAGATCAGCAAGAGCGGCGCCATCATCACCACCGCCATGACGCCGCTGACGCCTTGCAGGCCGATCGGGTCGGTTTGCTTGGCGATCTGGCGGGTGACCAGCATGAAAACCGAAAAGTTGAGCGCGACAAAGACCGGCAACAGGGCGGGCCAGCCAACCTCGGAAAAGCTGGGCTGGACCACCAGCAGCGTGCCGACAAAGCCCACCGCGCAGGCGGCCATGCGCCGCCAGCCGATTTCCTCGCCCAGGACATAATGGCCCAGGATCAGCATGAAGAACGGCATCACGAAGGCAATGGCGACGGCATCGGCCAGCGGCAGATATTTCAGCGCGGTGAACATCGCGGCGATGCCGACGATATGCAGCACCGTGCGCAGCACGACGAGCCAGAATATCCGGCCCTGCATCCGCCACGCGCGGCCCGTGAGGGCGATCAGCGGCAACAGGAGCAGCGCTTGAATGGCAAAGCGCAGCACGACCACCTGACCCAGTGGCACCAGAGGGCCCAGAAGTTTGGCCACGGAATCGCCCATCGGTGCGAGGACGCAGAACCCGAGCATGAGGGAAATGCCCACCAGTGGTTTGTCTTGCATGCCGGCGTCCTGCTTTACCTAAAACCCGCATACCGTGCTATCGCAATTCTGGGTTGAGCGCAATGATCTGTCTTCTCCCATGTGGCGTGTGACAAATTGCTGCGCGATACGGGCGGTTGGGGAGGGGGGGCGTCGGCACTCGGGGTGTCAGCAATTGGGAATATTCACGGCCAATCCGCCAAGCGAGGTTTCCTTGTATTTCTCGGACATATCCAGACCGGTCTGGCGCATCGTCTCGATACAGGCATCCAGGGGCACCAGATGCGTGCCGTCGCCGCGCAGGGCGAGGCTGGCGGCGCTCACCGCCTTGATGGCACCCAGTCCGTTACGTTCGATGCACGGCACCTGCACGAGACCCCGCACCGGGTCGCAGGTCATGCCGAGATGATGCTCCAGCGCGATTTCAGCGGCGTTTTCCACCTGTTCGGGTGTGCCGCCCATGACGGCGCAAAGCCCCGCGGCGGCCATGGCGGCGGCACTGCCGACCTCGGCCTGACAGCCCGCCTCGGCGCCGCTGATCGAGGCGTTGAACTTGACCAGTCCGCCGATGGCCGCCGCTGTCAGCAGGAAATCGCCGACTTTCGAGGCCGACGCACCGGGAACATGATCGACCCAGTAGCGGATGACGGCAGGCACGACTCCTGCCGCGCCGTTGGTGGGGGCGGTCACGACCTGCCCTCCGGCGGCGTTTTCCTCGTTCACCGCCATGGCATAGGCGCTCATCCAGTCGTTGATCGTATGCGGCGCGCTCTGGTTATGGCCGCGTTCGGCCAGCAGCGCTGCGTGAATACCCTTGGCGCGGCGTTTGACGCCCAGACCGCCGGGCAGGATGCCATCGGTGACCAGCCCGCGATCAATACAGTCCGACATTACCTGCCAGAGCCGCTGCGTGCCCGTGACAAGGCTCTGCGTGCAGCCGCGCGACACCTCGTTGGCGCGTTTCATGTCAGCGATGCTCAGCCCACTGGCCTGCGCCATCTCGAGCATCTCGGCGGCGGATTTGAACGGGTAGGGGATGGGCGTGCCCTCGTCAGTCGCCTTGCCTGCGGCCAGCTCCTCCTCGGTCAGCACAAAGCCACCACCGACGGAATACCAGGTCTGCTGGTGGATCACGTCGCCCTGCGCGTCGGTGGCCATCAGGATCATGCCATTGGCGTGGCCGGGCAGGTTGGGGCCGAAATCGAACCGCAGATCGGTATCGGGATCGAAATGCAGGGGCGGCAACCCGTCGAGCATGATGGTCTGCGTCGCGCGGATGTCAGCCAGCGCCTGATCGGCGGCCTGCGCATCATAAGTGTCCGGCGCAAACCCCGCGAGGCCCAGAATGGTCGCCCGGTCCGTGGCATGGCCGACGCCTGTGTGCGCGAGCGAGCCGTGCAAAGACGCGCGCAAGCCGTGGGGCGTGAACGGCGCACGGCGCAGCCCGTCGACAAAGCGCGCGGCGGCCACCATCGGCCCCATGGTGTGCGACGACGACGGCCCGATCCCGACCTTGAACATCTCGAAGACGGAGAGAAACATGCGGCGATCTCCTTGCGCTTGGCGGGCCACGGTCCCGACCTTTGGCGTGCCAGAGGCCGCGCGCCACCGCAAGGCAAATTGGCCCCGCCCCAAATGTGATGCACGATCGCCCGTCCAAACCCCCTCGCATCACGCGACCGATCCCGCTATGACACCGCCAAGCAGCAGCCGGAGAGTCCCCATGCCCGCAGAATTGTCGCCCATCGACAAGGCCAAGTTCGTAGCCGCCAAACGCGCCACCGATTTCGTCGAGGACGGGATGCGCGTGGGCCTCGGCACCGGCAGCACCGCCGCCTGGCTGGTGCGCTGTCTGGGCGAGATGGTGCGCGACGACGGTCTGAAAATCCGCGGCGTGCCGACATCCAGCCGCACCGCCGATCTGGCGCGCGAGGTCGGCATCCCCGTGATTTCGCTCGACGAGGCCAAATGGCTTGATCTGACCATCGACGGCGCGGATGAATTCGACGGCGAGCTGAACCTCATCAAAGGCGGCGGCGGCGCGCTGCTGCAAGAAAAGATCGTCGCCACCGCCAGCGACCAGATGGTCGTCATCGTCGACGCCGCCAAAGAGGTCGAAACCCTGGGCGCCTTTCCGCTGCCCTGCGAAGTCATCCCCTTCGGCTGGCAAACCACAAAGGCGCTGATCGAGGAGACCCTGATCGGTCTCGACGTGCTGGGCCGCGACGTGACCCTGCGGATGAACGGCGCCACGCCCTTTATCACCGACGAAGGCAACCACATCCTCGACCTGCATCTGGGCCGCATCGGCAACCCGCGCCAGCTGGCAATGGTAATCAACCAGATGCCGGGCGTGGTCGAAAACGGCCTCTTCATCGACATTTGTGACGCAGTTGTGATCGGCTACGGCGACGGCCGCGTCGAAGTCCGCGACATCAACGCCGGCACCGTCGAAGAAGACCGCCTGGACTTCGTTGAATCCGACAATCTTTTCAGAGACCTGGGCGACTGACCGCACGCATGTCCCCCTTTCATCTTGCCAAATAAACCTCGGGGGTGTGGGGGCTGGCCCCCATTCCCGAACGCGCAACCAAACCCATCGCCACAGCTTTAGAGAGCCGCAATGCCCCTCACCTTCGACCACCTCGCAATCGTCGCCCCGACGCTGCAGGAAGGCGTCGGTTTCGTCCGCGCGGCGCTGGGCATCGACATCCCCAAGGGCGGCGCGCATCCGCAGATGGGGACGCATAACCACCTGATGCGGCTGGGTGAGGATGAATTTCTGGAGGTCATCGCGGTCGATCCGCTGGCCCCGAAACCGGCGCATCCCCGGTGGTTCGGCCTCGATACGCTGGGCGCGCGGACGGGGCTCGGCAACTGGATCCTGCGCTGTGACGATCTGGCGCGCACTCTGGCCGCGTTTCCGCCAAGCGCCGGGCTGATCACCGATTTGCAGCGCGGCGACCTGACGTGGCAGATCGCGGTGCCTGACGACGGAGGATTGCCCTTCGACGGAGCCTTTCCGACGCTGATCGCCTGGCCCCCTGACAAAAAACACGTCCCCGGGGCGCTGATGCCCGATCTCGGCTGCGCGCTGGTTCAGCTGACCATTAGCCATCCCAATGCGCGTATCGTCGCGGACCGGCTGAGCGGCCTTCTGACCGATCCCCGTATTCGTTTCGAGACCGCAGCCTTGCCCGCGCTCAAGGCGCGGATCGACACGCCGCAAGGCCTTCGCAGTCTCGGCCCGCTGGTCTGAGACCGGCACGTCAAAGACCGGGACGTCAAAGACCGGCATGCCAAAGACCGGCACGTCAAAGACCGGCACGTCAACGACCGGCACGTCAACGACCGGCACGTCAAAGACCGGCATTGGCACTGGTCAACAGGGCGGGGCTGTGAAATACCCAAGGCCGCGTGTTTCGGAGATGGATATGAGCGAATTCGACTATGACCTTTTCGTGATCGGTGGCGGCTCCGGCGGGGTGCGCGCGGCGCGCGTCGCAGCCAGCGAGACCGGCGCAAAGGTCGCTCTGGCCGAGGAAAGCCGCTACGGCGGCACCTGCGTGATCCGGGGCTGCGTGCCCAAAAAGCTGATGGTCTTCGCGTCGACCTATGCCGAAAAAGCCCGCGAGGCGCAGGATTACGGCTGGTCGATGGTGGCGGGCGGCTTTGACTGGCCGCGCTTTCAGGGTCGGATGCAGGCCGAGCTGGACAGGCTCGAAGGGATCTACCGCAAGCTGCTGTCAGACGCGGGCGTCGAGACGTTCGACATGCGCGCGCGGCTTGCCGGGCCGCACACGATCGAGCTTGCCGACGGCACGCAAAAGACTGCCAAACACATTCTGCTGGCGATGGGCGGCTGGCCTGTGAAGCCCGATATGCCGGGCGCCGATCTGGCGATCACCAGCAACGAAATCTTTCACCTCGATGCCTTGCCGCGCCGGATACTGATTATCGGCGGCGGTTATATCGCCTGCGAATTCGCCTGTATTCTCAAAGGTTTGGGCGTGCAGGTCACGCAGTTCTACCGCGGTGCGCAAATTCTTCGCGGCTTTGACGACGAGGCGCGTGGGCTGGTCGCCGAAGAGATGATGCAATCCGGCATCGACCTGCATCTGGGCACCAACCTGCTTGAGATGGCGCGCGACGACAGCGCAGCCGCGAAGGGGGGCATCCGGGTCAAGGCCACCAACGGCACCGAGACGCATTTCGATCAGGTCATGTTCGCCACCGGGCGCAGGCCCAACACCGCCGATATGGGGCTCGAGGATCTGGGCGTCGAACTGGGCCGCAACGGGCAGATCGTCGTCGATAACTACAGCCAGACCGCCGTGCCGTCGATCTATGCGATCGGCGACGTGACCGACCGCGTCAATCTGACCCCCGTGGCCATCCGCGAGGGCATGGCCTTTGTCGAGACCGTGTTCAAGGGCAACCCGACACCGGTCGATCACGATCTGATCCCCAGCGCGATCTTTACCCAACCCGAAATGGCCACCGTGGGACTGAGCGAAGAGGATGCACGCGACCGTGAACCGGTCGAGATCTACTGCACTTCGTTCCGGCCCATGCAGACGGCCTTTATCGGCCGGCCCGACCGGGTTCTGATGAAACTGGTGGTCAGCATTGCCACCCGAAAGGTGCTGGGATGCCATATCGTGGCACCCGATGCGGGCGAAATGATCCAGCTTGCCGGTATCGCGGTCAAGATGGGGGCGACCAAGGAAGATTTCGACCGGACCTGTGCGGTGCACCCCACAATGTCCGAAGAGATCGTGACAATGCGCAAACCGATGCGAACAGCATGACGCACGCAACTTGATTTTCGCGCGAAACTGCACAGGTAAGCTGCAGGACGCTGACAGACGATGAAAGAGGGAATTCACTTTATGGCAGGTAACAACGGCGGCCCTTGGGGCGGCGGTGGCGGCGGCGACGATGATCGCGGCAACAACGGGTCGGACGACAACCGGGGCCAGAACGGCGGCGGGCGCAAACCCGGCGGCGATGGGCCGCAAATCCCCGAGATCGACGAATTGGTCAGAAAGGGCCAAGAACAGCTGCGTCTCCTGATCGGCGGGCGCGGTAATGGCGGTCGTGGCGGCAAGGGCGGCGGCATGGGCGGCGGTGGTCCCAAACTGACGCGCGGCACATTGGGTATCGCCGCGGTCGCTGCGGTCGTCCTGTGGGGCCTGGCCAGCTTTTACAGCGTCAAGCCCGAAGAACAATCGGTCGAGCTGTTTCTGGGCGAATACCTCGGCATCGGCAATCCGGGTCTGAATTTCGCACCCTGGCCCCTGGTCACGGCCGAGATCATCCCGGTTACCCGCGAACAGAACGAGGATATCGGCGTGGGCGTGCGCGGCAGCGAGGCGGGCCTGATGCTGACCGGCGACGAAAACATCGTCGACATCGACTTTCAGGTGGTCTGGAACATCAACGATCCTGCAAAATTCCTGTTCAACCTGCGCGATCCCCGCATGACCATCCGCGCGGTCAGCGAATCCGCCATGCGCGAGATCATCGCGCAATCCGAACTCGCCCCGATCCTCAACCGGGACCGTGGTGCGATCGCCAGCCGGCTGGACGATCTGATCCAGCTGACGATGGACAGCTACGGCAGCGGCGTCAACATCGTCCGCGTCAACTTCGACAAGGCCGACCCGCCGGTGCAGGTGATCGACGCCTTCCGTAACGTGCAGACCGCCGAACAGCAGCGTGACCGTCTGGAAAAAGAGGGTGACGCCTACGCCGCGCGTATCTTGGCAGAGGCGCGTGGTCAGGCTGCTCAGGTGCTTGAGGAATCCGAAGGTTACCGGGCGCGTGTCGTGAACGAGGCCCAGGGTGAGGCGAGCCGTTTCACCGCCGTTCTGGGCGAATATGTCATGGCACCCGAGGTGACACGCAAGCGGCTTTATCTCGAAACAATGGAAGAGGTCTTCAGCGACGTGGACAAGATCATTCTCGAAAACATGAGTGGCGATGGCGGTGGGCAGGGCGTCGTTCCGTACCTGCCGCTCAATGAATTGCGCCGCAGTGGGGGGACGAACTGATGACCAAATCGCTTTCGCTTATTGTCGTTCTGGTGGTGGCCGCCGTGGTCGCTCTGTCGTCGATCTTTATCGTGGACGAGCGTGAACGCGCGCTTGTGCTGCAATTCGGCCGGGTCGTTGCCGTCAAGTCAGACCCGGGGCTGGCCTTCAAGATCCCGCTTATCCAGGAAGTCGTCCGCTATGACGACCGTATCCTGAGCCGCGACATCGACCCTCTCGAAGTGACGCCGCTCGATGACCGCCGTCTGGTGGTCGACGCGTTCGCCCGCTACCGTATTTCCGATGTCGAAGAGTTCCGGAAGGCGGTCGGTGTGGGCGGCATTCCCGCTGCTGAAAGCCGGCTGGATTCGATCCTGCGCTCTCAAACCCGCGAGATCCTTGGTTCCGTCAGTTCGAACGATATCCTTTCGACTGACCGGGCCGCGCTGATGCTGCGTATCCGCAACGGTGCCATTGAAGAGGCGCGCAATCTGGGCCTCGAGATCATCGACGTGCGGCTCAAGCGCACCGACCTGCCGACTGAAAACCTTGATGCGACCTTTGCCCGGATGCGGGCCGAACGGGAGCGCGAGGCGGCGGACGAGATCGCCCGGGGTAACGAGGCCGCACAGCGTATCCGTGCACAGGCCGACCGGACGAACGTCGAAATCGTGTCGGACGCCAATCGTCAATCCGAGATCACCCGTGGTGAAGCAGACGCGCTGCGGAACGCGATCTTTGCCGAGGCCTTCGGTGCTGACACCGAATTCTTTGAATTCTACCGGTCGCTTGCAGCATATCGCAAATCGCTGCGCGGCGAGAATACCACCATGATCCTGTCGCCGGAGAGCGAATTTTTCGACTATCTGCGCTCTGACCGTCCTTCGGGCCCGGGTCAGGCATCGCGGCTGCGCCTCGAATCGGAGGCTGGTGACGCATCGGAACCGGGTGACGCATCGGAGCCGGGCGACGTGACGATCCTCGCGCCCGAACCGGCAGAGACCTTGCAGCAAGAGGCCGCAGCGCCCTCAGGCGAGGCGGAAACGTCAGCGCCGGGCGTGCCCGCGACCGATCCCTGAGGGGCGACCCGCGGTGTCGGACATACTACTGGGGATCGGTCTGGTCCTCGTGATCGAGGGGCTGGTGTATGCACTGGCCCCTTCGCTTGTCGAACGCCTGCTCGAGGCATTGCGTCTGATGTCGATCCCGCAACGCCGCCAGCTTGGGCTTTTGACGCTGGCCACAGGGGTGGCGCTGGTCTGGATGGCGCGCGGATTTGGCGGATGACGTTCCGTGGCGGAACCTCACAGTCCAGTCACAACCGCTTGAAGCGTCAAATCGGCGATTGCCTGTGGCCTTATTGCACTTATGTTAGGCTTATCGAGACAGGCGGGCCGTCCATCCACGATCCCTTATGGCGGTGGCCCGGACATTAGGTTCAAACGCGTCCAACGCGGCGTATCTGACAAGGAGACTTTCCGTGAAACCCCAAGCAATCGCTCTTACCGCAGAGCACGCCGAGCGTGACGCCACGCCCCTGCGTCTGTTCTGGCTGACGGCACTTTCGATGGTGCTGATCGTGTCGCAATCGCTGATGGTCTCGGCGCGCGGCACCCCCGAAAGTTTTGCCGATCTGGCCGAAAGCATCAGCCCGGCGGTGGTCAACATCACAACCTCGACCACTGTCGCAGGCCGCACCGGCCCGCAGGGCATCGTGCCCGAAGGCTCGCCCTTCGAGGATTTCTTCCGTGACTTTCAGGACCGTGGCGGTCAGGGCGACCGTCCGCGCCGCTCCTCGGCTCTGGGATCGGGTTTCGTGATCTCGGAAGACGGCTATGTGGTGACGAACAATCATGTCATCGAAGGCGCCGACGAGATCCTGATCGAGTTTTTCTCGGGCAAAGAATTATCCGCGACGGTCATCGGCACCGACCCCAACACCGACATCGCCCTTCTCAAGGTCGAAGCCGAAGAGGCGCTGTCCTTTGTCAACTTCGGCGACAGCGACACCGCGCGCGTCGGCGATTGGGTCATGGCGATGGGCAACCCGCTGGGGCAGGGCTTTTCGGTCTCTGCCGGCATCGTGTCGGCCCGCAATCGCGCCCTGTCCGGCACCTATGACGATTACATCCAGACCGATGCGGCGATCAATCGCGGCAATTCGGGTGGGCCGCTGTTCAACATGGACGGCGAAGTCGTCGGTGTGAACACCGCGATCCTTTCGCCCAACGGCGGCTCCATCGGGATCGGGTTCTCGATGGCGTCCAACGTGGTGACGCGGGTCATCGACCAGTTGAAGGAATTCGGCGAGACGCGTCGCGGCTGGCTCGGCGTGCGCATTCAGGACGTGACCGACGATGTGGCCGAGGCCTTGGGGCTCGAGACCGCCGCGGGCGCGCTGATCACCGATGTGCCCGAAGGCCCCGCGGCCGAGGCCGGCATGGAATCGGGCGATGTCATCGTCAACTTCGACGGGACCGAGGTCGAGGATACGCGCGGTCTGGTCCGTCAGGTGGGCAACACCGCCGTCGGCAAGACCGTCCGCGTGGTGGTGCTGCGCGAAGGCGCCACGCAGACGCTGATGGTCACGCTGGGCCGCCGCGAAGAGGCCGAGGGTGCCGTGCCCGCCGCCCAGACACAGGACATGGACGACGCGCCCGAGCAGCTCGACCTGCTGGGCCTGACGTTGAGCACGCTCAACGCCGAATTGCGCGAGCAACTGGAGCTGGACGACGCGGTCGAAGGTCTGGTCGTCAGCAATGTCGACGAAACCAGTCAGGCTTTCGAAAAAGGTCTGCGCGCCGGTGATCTGATCACCGAAGCCGGTCAGCAGAAGGTGACCAGCATCGCCGAAATCGAAGAGCGCGTCGAAGAGGCCCGCGAGGCCGGGCGCAAGTCGCTGCTGCTTCTTGTGCGCCGTCAGGGCGACCCGCGCTTCGTTGCGCTGGGGCTTGAAGAAGACTGATCGGATTTGATCGGTTCGAGGATTGGCGAAGGGCGCTCCGATGGGGCGCCCCTTTTCGTTTCATGGGAGGTGGTTTCGGGGCTGTGGTTTCGGGAACGGGGTCCGTCACGTTGCCCTCCGGATTGCCCCATACCAGCCGGGCGTGTGGCGCGCTATCCGTTGCGCTATCCGTTGCGCTATCTGGTGAGCAATCTGGTGAGCAATCTGGCACAACCGCTCTATTCCCGCGCCACCGCCACCAGACCGAGCATCCGCGCGGTCTCGAGCGACACGACGGACGACGGCACGCCCCGTGCGGCCTGCCAGCGCCGAATGGCCAGCAGGGTGCCCGCATCCATCTCGCCCGTCACGGGGCCCTGAAATGCGCCCCGCGCGATCAGCGCGCGCTGCATGGAGCGAATGAAATCGGGCGTCAGCACAACGGGGCAGGGCACTTCGAAGGTCAGTTCGCGCCGCTCCTCGACGATGACCTGCACCGTGTCGGTGCGAAAGACAGACGGTGACACTTCGACCTGATCCGTGACGGTTTCGATCACCGCAGGGCTGACGTCGCGCACCCAGCACGACCCCGGACCGGCCCCCTCGGGCGGATCTATGCCCGTAGCGGTCAGCGCGGGCAGGGGGGCTGTGGCCTCGTTCGGCGCGGGGCCGGTGGCGGCGCAGGCCCCCAGCAGCAGGACCATCAGGCAGGATCGGATCATCGCTCAAACCTCGTGCACGGGGTCGGGCGCGGAATGGGGGCGGGCTTGGGGAGGCCCTTGCGCTCCGGTCCGGCTACGATGCGGGACGCGCCAAGGCAAGTTGAACGGCGACTGGCGTTGACCGCAGTGGCGGTGTGTTGCGCATGGGGAGCAGTGTCAGTGTCTATCTCGAAACACCTTGGATCCATGGAATCACTTGTGAATCCTCGTCTGAGGCAAGGTTTTGCAGGAGGCGCCGGATGTGGACGAGTGAGAGCCGCGGTCGTTATGACCGCAGCAA
>Ga0307981_1002175_pt1 | contig 16297 bp, 9 predicted proteins | sample OrgLakmetagen987_FD_201849 | JGI IMG/M metagenome (GOLD analysis project Ga0307981, IMG submission 201849) | Saline water microbial communities from Organic Lake, Antarctica - #987 | ecosystem: Environmental > Aquatic > Non-marine Saline and Alkaline > Saline | place: Antarctica: Organic Lake... | reverse complement strand
GAACTGGACCGAGGATACTCCATCACTCAACGAGTCCAATGCGAATGAAACTGTTGCAGATCGTGGAACCGTTTCATCGGAGTTGGAGCAAACGTGACTCTTTCCCGGGACTCCACTCGGATTCCCAACATAGACATTAAGGTGAAAGCAGGGGTTGGGATTACTGTACTATTGAAGATCCAGTACCGGTACGATTATATTTTCAATTATGACGTAGGCAGTGTGACGTAATTGACACACCCACACTAAAGATGAGGCTTCGATGATGACAAAATCATTTTCGGGTATAAGAACGAATTGTTATCACGGTCATTTGAAATGACAGGATGACACGAATGACAAGCTGTGATAAGAACGAGCCTAAGGTGTACATTACGTCGTACGTACTGCACATTATGTACAGTACGCATTGTTTTGTTCCTCCGTTCTCCGTTGGAATGGTCAATATTTATTCTCATAATCAAAGAGATGCGACCGGCTCGATCCATAAGCGTTCGGAAGCCTTCTTCTTGCGGGGCGGAGACGGTCTACACAATATCGATTTCGCGGTCTACGTACCAGTACGGTAGTCTAGTGGTCTCGTTCTGGTCGCAACCTCACCTGCAAGACTGATACCCAAACCGGTACGCTTTATCCATCCCAGGAAAGTGGCTACGACATTGTCTCGTTCTGGTCTCAACCTCACCTGCAAGACTGATACCCAGACTGGTACCCTTTGATCCATCCCAGGAAAGTGGCTACGATCTCTGTCGCTTTCTTTGTTCCAATAGAAATATGGTCCTAAAGTTGACGACCCGATGGACTACCATTAGACTACTGCGATCATGGCGATGATTTGATAACGGGGAGGCGCAACCAGGAACGGCGAATGTCATAAACGATGCCAACGACGCACATTAATTGGAGGACACTGTACTGTACTTATTTCCAGTTCGAATGTTGTTCTGTAGTTTGAATTTTTTTGTAGCAGTCGAGACCGAGGAGGACTAAACGGGGAAAGCTGGCTGGTTCCTTGGCATATTAAATCAATAGGAAGATCGCCACTTTTCTTTCACCAAGCAATACAAGATTGCTTTCTAGACATCTATCGACTTTTCAAAACCGCACTGTAGGAAATGCCATTGATTTCGTTGATCACCTCCTTGACCTCCTTGACTTCTTGCACATTGTAGTGTGCCGATATGTTGCCTCGTCGAGCGTTCTCGGGTCTCACGCGACATGTGACCATGCCAAGGTCGTTGGCAGCTCTCAAGTATTCGTCGCGGTCGGAAACTAGCATTACGGCGTTGGGGTCCAGCTCCAAAAAGTCCAGGCTTTTTCTGGAAACGGCGGCAGCGCCCAGCGAACCATCCTTGTTCAAGAGATCAAAGACAACCTGACTCAATTGCTTCTTAAACTCGTCCATGCTTCTTCCTTCTTCCATGTCAATCTCTTCTGTTGGCTTTGGCAGGAGCACGAGTTTCATGGACCTTTGCGTCAAGTATTGGAGCAGAGTGCCAGTCCCCGTCTTTGCCATCCATCGCCCAGGTCCCACTGGCTCGCTCACGGCGATCTTGCGAGCCGCCATGTGTCCAGCAGCGTCTCCTGACTTTAGAGCATCTTGCTTTGCAGAGTTGGCGAGATTAACGCCAGCGATGCCGCCTTCGACGCCTCGCATGTGCAGTTTGGCTGCGTATTTCGCCCGAATATCCGAGCCTGGCGGTGAAGATCGGATGCTGTGCTGTTTGGCCGGCTTTTCTTCCTTGGGTGAAGATTCGCCGAGTAATAGCGACAGGTCGTCCTCCTCCCCTTCCTCCTCGGGACGAGAAGCCTTCTTTGCAGCGCCCAAATCGACTTGGAGCAGCTCGGCAAGCTCTTGCACCGCGCCAACGTTGGGACTAACGTTTTCAAGCTCCGAAGTGTCAGCCTCTTCTTGAAGCCTTCGTTGAATCTCTTTTCTTTCTGCTGAATCGACCGACCGGGTCAAGCATTCAAAGTCAAAACAAATGGCTTGCACGTGGCAGTTCTTGTTGGTATTCAGACGACTGACATTCTTCTTGTTCATGCTGGAGGGAGCGCCTCCCAGATCCAGCATTCGACTGTAGCTGAATGATCTGTATATGGTCCCATATTGTACTGGGTGTAGAAGAGGTCGTCTGGAAAGGACCAGGAGGGCTCGTGTTCCGGCTGCCATGGTCAAGTAGACTAGGTGGTGTGCGGAAACGTATGTGAGGATCGAGGGCTCTCATTTCACACAGAATAGAAAGAAACCGAAACGAGTCAGTCCATGGATGGACGACTCAGTCAGGAGCAAAGGCGGGATTGCCAATGCCACGACGCACCCTCTCATTCCTCTCCCATCCATCACTATTTCACTTCACAATCTGCCATCCTGATTCATTCATCATCAATCAATTGTTCCGTCAAAGTACCTTGGTTCAATGTGACATCGCATAAAGAGACACCATCGTAGTTATTTAACCGTATAAAGCCCCTCTTCATTGTGAAGAGTGAATGAGAATGTGTGCTCGCGACTATGAAAAGGACCTTATCCGTGACCATGAGGCTGCAATAGAGCAAGAGAAAGAAAAGCAAGAGTCAAAGGCTCGACAAGTTCTTAAGCAGGGAACATGTTTGGGTGCTGCCTCGCTGGGTCTTTTGATTGCTGCCAGTTCCCTCACCATGCCGCATCAGCAAAGTCGTCGCGATGCCTTGGGATGTGACGCTTCGTGCGTCGGAAGCATGACATCGGCTCGTTCCACCTTGACATTTATAGGGGCCATTGGCATGGGGCGCGTATCGGACTCGCAGGATTTGGACAAATATGGCGGCGGGCGAAGGCTGTGTCTCATTATTGGGATCGTGGCGGCTGCTACTGGATTGGTTGTCTCGAATCGAGCGGAATCCATTCGCGATCTGTGGATGAGTCTGATACCCAGTGCTCTGCAACAGAATGTTAGTATACTCAAAGCTTGCTTGAGCGAGTATCACGGATCGATACCGGGAGGGTCGTCGCCGGGGGAACGAGCGTCGAGTGCAGGATCACTTGGTATGGCGGCTGGTCTAGCCATGATGCTTGGTCCTCTCGTGGGAGCAACGCTTTTGAACACGTACGATCAAGCGACTTTGTTGGCGCTGGTGTCTTTGATTCTGGCGGCGGCCCTTGTCTTGTTCATGCCGAGGGTAGACGGAAATCCAACATCTGGCAAGAAAACAACGCAAGTCACTGGTGGGTTCTTGCAGTTCCTTGACGTTCCATCGGCCCGATCACCACCAGCTGTCTTTATGCTGACGTGCCGACTGCTGTCCACGCTGTCTTTCCACGTTTATCAAACGATTTGGACAGTTTCGCTGCGAGACCGCTTTCAGTTTGGACCGCAAGACTATGGTCGCTTCTTTTCGATGATCGGACTCTTTTTTGCTCTTTCGCAAGGGTTTCTCGCCAAGTGGTTGTTGGATCGCTTTGGAGGCCATACCAAGCACGGCCGAGCTCGAATACTGGCCATTTGCACGTTTATCGTTGGCCTTGTTCGATACCTTGCCTTTCAAACGCACAGCTTGACGACCGTGTACTTTTTGTTTGCGGCCATGGTGATAGCGTCGGGCGTCATATCCACCATTTGTACGGCCGATTTTCTGCAAATTGCCGCCCCGGAAGAGCTGGGTTGCTTCTTTGGACTGTTGGCGGCGCTCGACAGTGTCGCGGGCATTCTGGCGGGCATTCTGGCGGGTGCTTGTACAGCTTTTTTGGATGCAACGACCGCAACGCTTCTGGTTACCGTTTCTCTGAATGGACTCATATTTTGCATGGTACTGGCTGGCTACGAACGAGTTGTCTCGCAGAATCTGCCGAGGCCTATTCATAATACCAAGAGACTGAAACAAGCATAGTATCAATAATATAACATTCACGTTTTGCTATACCTAGAATGCTATACACCAACCGCATCAGAATCGCACTGGAATACACGCCACTACCATGAACTTGTCCCGCGCACATATTCCTTCTCCACACACAACCTTTACGCTACTCTACCATCTAACGAGACATTTCCTCCTTCAAGGCCTTTTGCGTGATGCAAACACCGCACTTGGGAAAGATGGTCAATCCAGCAATCGTCACGGCAATGGGAACTTCCTCGTTGCACGGGATAGCAGCCGAGACCACGAGGCAGCAAGCGTGAAGATGGGCGTTGAGAGCCGAGCAACCATCGTTCTCAAACTTGCATCCGACGCAGAGAAAGGGCGTCAAGCAGGGCGCTCCCGGCTTGCAGCAGCACTCGGCGTTGCAGCAGCAGACACCAGCCTGAAATACAATACAGACGAATGCATAGCGAGTGAGTGAGTGACAGGATACGGCATGGCGCATGGTACTACAGTGCTCTACTAGAAGAGGGCACGACTTGAATTGACTTAACTTACCTTGCCACTGCATCCAAAGCAGTCACAGCTTGGCATGAGCGAGCAGTTCACGCAGCAAAGGGCGCAGCATAGGATGAGCTTGTCTTCGTCGATGGCATCGTCATCGCTACACATGGTTCTAGTCTTTTTCTTGGGATATACGGTAGAATAGAGGAGGTCTTATCAACTCGTCCACAACAACAAAAATGTGCATCTTGCAGTTGTCGAAGTCGAGAGGTCCGTTGAATAGGATCGGAGTACATCAATACGGTGTTCGCATACGCGCCGACATGACACCTGGCGGCGGTACCAGTACCTGTAGTCTATCCGCCGATCGCCAAAAAAACTGAAACGGAAATAATATTCGGAAGTCTAGACTCACAACAGTAGTACTCTAGTGACATACGCATCCGTCATCACCACCTATTTACATTATTTCCAGTCAGGTCAGAAAAATAGCAGAAAGACGAAAGACATAGATCACGATCTTACTGTACTTATGCCCGTCTTGTTTACATACGACCAGAATTGAATCGAAAAAGTTCGCTTCGCCAGTCACATGTCAACAGAAGAACAACACCTCGACCATGAGCGACGATGGCTCTCCCAGCGGTATCGGGTACCTAACTGACGAAGAAGCTCCTCCGAGCCCAGCCTTGACCCGTAGTAGTAATCTCAATGTGAAAGAACTAGTCGAAGAGCGCCTCAACTCGACATGGGGACGTCCCCTTCATCCCCAACCGCCCGCGGGCGAAACCAGTATCATGCATGAGTGGATTTCTTCCATTCGGTCGCATTCAACACAACAACTGCAGCATCCTCCAAATTGGGAGTCCATAGAAGAGCGTTGTCGAACGCATCCTCACGAAGCAGCTCATCTCGATCGCAGGGGACGAACCTGCTTGCACGCGGCGTGCGCCAAGAAACCGCCCGTGGCCACGGTGCAAGCCATACTGCGTGCCTGTGGACGACACGGGGAGACGATACTGGAACGAGACAAGCATGGACGAACACCTTTGACAATTGCCATTAGCTCCAATGCCGACTTGGAAGTCATCACTCTGTTGCTCCAGCAGAGCCCCAAGGCGGCCCGTGTCAATGATCATTTGGGGCACTTGCCGTTGCACTTGGCGTGTACCGGGTACGACGCGGGGCAGATGGAATTGGTGCGGCAATTGTTGCACGTGTTTCCGGGAGCGGCCAGGCAAGAATCCTTCAATGGTCGCACGCCACTTCATTCCGCCATGGAAGCGCATGCCCCCGTACAAGTGGTGGAACTCCTGGTCCACGCCTTTCCAGAAGCGGTGGTAAAGGATGGCTGCGGCTTGAATCCTCTCTTTGTCGCCATTCGCTTCAATGCCGACGTGGAAGTGATTCGTTGCCTTGTTCGAGCCTATCCACCATGTACGCTGACACGAGATCGAGGTGACGGCTTGCCCTTGCGTCGAGCCATTGAGAATCAAAGTGCAGTGGAAATCCTGGCCTGTCTCTGCACATCACCACAAGTAGTGCTGGACGCGGACGATTACGTTTACAACACCGCGTTGCACGGAGCGTTGGAATGTGGAACGGCACGAGAGGCGACGGTCGAGTTACTGGTGCGCATCGCACCCGAAATTTCTCTCACGAGAAGCAAGTCGGGGCAAACGCCTTTGAATTTGGCATGTATGCGCTGGCAGCGCGTTCGAGCCCATCGTCGACGAGACGAATCGCATTTGCGCTCTTTGTGGCGCTTGGTCTTGTGTTTGATGCGGGGAGCCTTGTACGGTGACGTCAGTTCCACAGATAGGGCGGTTACGCCCACCTTGCACGCAATGGTCTCGCTACAAGTTCCCTTGGAGGTTGTGATTTATGCATTGGAGGTCTACGGAGAAGAGACTAGCCTTTTGGATTCCAAAGGTCGGTATCCGTTACAGCTCGTAATCGAGAATCGACCTCCCGTAGACTATCCAATGTCGTTGGTGTCGGTGGAGTCTTATCTGAAGCAAAAAGAAGTCAAGGTCTTGAAAGTATTAGAGCTCTATCCAGAAGCAGCTAGTCTTCCCAACTCCGATGGACGCGTGGCATTGTCTATGGCTGCAGGTGCAAATTCCGTCTCGGAACGTGTCCTGCGAGAACTGTGGCTGGTAAATCCTGCTGCCCTTCGTAAACTTGATCCAGTCCATGGATTGTATCCCTTTCAGATTTCGGCGCTCCCGAAAGCACCCCTTCCGACAATAACTTCGCCGAGAGCCGCCGAGCAGTGGAGGCAAACCGAAGATTATCTCCATCTCTCTTCAATCTTCAATTTACTCAAGCAAGCTCCGGACGTGATTCAGTTGCATGCAAGCGAAACGATGCCCTATTAAAGTGGTGTCAAAAGTTTATCCGTCAGACTGTTGTTGGTTCATAATCGTAAATACATCTCTTGTTGGTTCTATATATGGTGCATAGTTTAACGCTTGTGCAATGGAGCTGCAGTCTGCCGTTGTGTCCGACGTAGGTCTTTCCAGCTTGTCTACTACACCAGGCGCAATACGTGCCTTACGACAGGTTGCCGTTTTGGTTTTGGAGTTCTAATTCGTTGGATAAGTCTCGCCATTCGTCGTCTTGCTCCGACTTGTTGTTGCCGTCATCTTCGTCGTCACTGTCCTTGTGGTCTAGAATGGGCGATGGCGCCAGCTCGTACACAAATACTCCCGAGACGATAAAGACGAGCGCCGCGAAAAAGAGGGGCTTGGGCACAATGTGTTCCGCCACGACCGAAAAGAGGACGGACCAAAGGTCGCCCGTCAAGAAACTGAGATTCAAAAAGGTGGACTCGGATATTTGCAAAAAGTGGGAGACGCCCGTGTAAATGAGCGATATGCTCACCACGTATCCAACCAGTAACCACCGGGCTTCCTTTTGCGAGCACGTTTCCGACTTGCTCTCCTGGTTTCCAAAAAAGTCGGCAAGGGCGTCCCGTTCCAAACAGAGGGTTTGAATCGCACAAATTGCGGTGGCAAAAAAGCCCAGCATGCCCAGATACTCGTGAATGCCTCCAAAATTGCGAACAGAAACCTCCTGCAAGACATTGTTGGCTCCAAATAAAATGCCGCCCGTAATGGCCAAAAAGTCGCCCCTTAGCTTGTGCGGATAAGCCTTGTCTTCGTCGCTGTTATCTTGTGTGGTATCATCCTCGTAGTCTTGTAGTACGTTGACGACAATACCAATACAGCACGTCACGACACCCGCCAAGTGCACGGCCGTGTATTTTCGGGCCAAGAAACACCGTGACAAAATCATGGCCGACGGAATGGCCAGCGCGTCAAAGACAGTGACACTTGTAATGGTCGTGTACTTGAAGGCCAATAGGGTAAAGTAATTCGCGTACACGTCCATGACGGCCATGCCCAAGTACGCGCATGCGGGTGCTTGCAAGGGAAGAATCCCCAAGAACGAGTGCGGCGGTCTTACGGCTGCTGGTACTGGTTGTTGCGAGAGCACGCCGACCGTTTGGTCGGAAGTGGTGGTTGCGGCGGTGACAAGTTGTCGTCGCCCTTTTAGATATAAAGGAATGATATTGAGGGACAAGACGGCGTAGCAAAGACCGATTTCAAAGATTGGTGCCGACAAGTTGCAGTCCAGGGCCAGCGTTGCCTGGGCGGCACCCGAAGCTGCCAATAGGAAGGAAAGCGCTTGTCCAAAGACGAGAATCTTCCAATCGGCCGTGACAATCGTTACGGCCTTGGCAACAATAGTTGAGATTAGGCGTTGCCGTCGTTCTGGTTGGGAGGGTTCGTAGGGTCGGTAGTCGCTGCTGTTGCTGTTGCTGGTGCTGCTGCTGCTGTCGTCTATACCGGTACTAGCATTGGTATTGGCATGAGCTTCCGAGGTTTCCGTCTCGAGTGCTTCGAAACGGATTTGTTCCTGAGAGGAGAACGGTGGAGCCATTTCGTAGGGTTCGTAGGGTTACCTGGTGCGGCGTTGCCTCCTTGTCCTACCGTAGTACTGGATTGCCGCCATTGTGGACTACTTGCAATAATTGTCGCCGCCGTCGTTGTTTTTTTGTCGTTTTTTATCGATGGCTGTAAAATTGGCGCGAAAGTAAATCAAAAGGATCTTCTAAATTCGTGACTCAGTCGCATGCGGGAATGATCAAAACTTGCCCCCCGAATCAATCACGACAATGGGAGTCGAGCCGAGGAACCTACTAAAATCTGTGTATCGTTGCGAATCAAACTCGTCGCTCGCTCCATGATTGCTGTTCTACATAATCCGAGTCGTACATAACTGTAAGCCATCATGTTAATGACTGGACTAGTCTCCTTGAACGTTCACGAGGCGTTGACCTTTGAAGGAACCGAAATATGCCTTCATCCGGATCTTTTTGCTCCGTCCACCGCGGACGCCAACACGGTGGCGGGCGGTTCCTCCGCCAATACCCGCCATTCCGTCCTGGGCGGTGGAGGTGGTAGTAGTAGTAAAGATGGGCGACTTTCTCTCGTCGCGACGGCTTCTTCGGAAGACAAAATGTCCACCACCGCTGCCAGCGTTGTGAGTCAGTCCACTACTGCTGCTACTGCTGCTAATGCTAATGCTACTGCTACTGCTACTCCTAGACTCTTGCAAGCGGGCGACATGGTGGAGATTCGCGTTTGGGATCCGCTGCCGCGGTCGCAGCAGACGCATCATCGGCGAACGTCCAACAATAACAACAACGCACAAAGTGTGCTACGCAAACGCTCGTCGCCACCCATGTCGTCGCAGAGTTCCGCGTCCGGTTCCATCGCTCCCGAAGAACGGCAGGCCGCTGCTGGAGCTGGAACAACTGCTGCAGCAACAACAACAACGACGACGACGACAACAACAAACACCAGCGAAGCGCTCGAGGCAGACGCATCGTCCTTGAAATCAGGAACGACCCCGTCCAAGACAACTGCTGCCAGTGAAGTAGCGTCGTTGCAGTATTCCGAGTTTTCCCTTCCTCCCTCCTCGTTGGAAACCATGGTCGCCAATAATAATAGCAACAACAACAACAATACCGCGGTCGACACTTTGGCAGGAATCTTACCAGAAAATCTCAGCAGAGATCTCGATGCCCTGACCGTATCGTCAGACGAGCCCTTGTTGGTACCAGATGTAGTGACACCACTACCTTCACCCGGACAACATCCACTGTCGCCAGGAGGTGACGACAATGCTCTCAAGACTGTAATCACCAGTGGAGAACTGCCGCCCGTCTTTCCCAGAAGTCGCGCCAATACGGCCGACGCCGGTCCCACCAACAGCAACAACAACAGTAACAATACGGCTCCGCGAACGACTAGTACTATTACCGGTACCAAGCCCCCCATGGCGCAACGCCGCCAAAGCACACAAAAATCGCGACACCAACGCGAGCTGTCCGACATGACGGTCGATACCGTGTACGGTTTGGACCCGACCAGGGCGACGCCCTTGGACAATACGCACAATTTGCTCGACATGCAATTGCCTCTGGCCCATTTTGAAGAACAGGACCACGACAACAACAACAACGATGAGGACGAAACCGATAACAACGACATTAGCAATTTCAATTCCTTGCGGCTTTCCTTTGTCATGAAGGTGACGGAAAAGTCCTTGACTTCCCTAAAGGGTTCGGGGCGGACCCAAGTTTCCTTGCTTCGACAAGTAGCGGACCTGTACGAACTCAAGAATTACGACATGGTAACCATTCACAAACTTGTCAAGAACGAGGAAGCGGCCGTTTTGAGAGCCGTGTCGGCCGACTTTGTCTTGGTGACTATCAAAGACCAGTTTATTTCACGTGGTGACATGCACTACTTTCAACAAACCCTGATTGGCAGCTGGATTTACGAAGGACAGCGCTTGAGCGAACCCGCGCGAGGCTTTCAAGGCAACGCGTGGGAAATCCGACACGGCGACCACCAAGCGCGATCGGGGATCGTGACGGACGAAACCATGTTTGCCTTTCGCAGTCGATCGGCGCGCATCTTTTGGTTGGTGCAAATGTCGGCTGAAATGTGGGACTACGCGTCACCGTATGATCGAGATCAAGACGAGAGCGTCTGTGAGCTTTACTTTGACAAGTGGATCTCGTTTATTCACGAATTGTTTGGCAAGTGGAAAGAGCTCGAGGCGACACATTCCTTGACGGTGGTCTTTTTCAGTCGCACCTTTCTTAGCTCTGGCCAAGTCTTTCATGATTCGGAAGATTCTCCACTGGATGAAAAGGATGTTTACGGCCGACGCTACGAAGATCATTGTCGAGTTGTGATTGAGAGTGAGACAAATGCGGATTGGAATTCGTTGGTCGTTCGAATCAAAAAAGCCTTTTTGAATTATCCGCGAGAAGTTGGGTGGAAGTTGCCCACGAGTGAAAGCATGCGCCGTCCTTCCAAGGCGAGTCAAGGCAATGTGTTGGAAGCCATCAATGTCACCTTGAACCTTCTCCAGTTTCACTACCTCGATCGAGATTTGCACCGGACTGGAAACAGTATTGTGGTTGTATCGGCGGGCAACGGTGTGTTTGAGGTTGACAAGGGTCTGGCTAGTATCACATATCAGCGAATGATGGACAATGGAATTGGCAGTGACATGTTGAGCTTGGGATTGCCTCCGCTCCATATTGCGCCTTTCTTTCTTTACGTCAATGATTATCAGTCGGTGGAGACGGATGGGATCGACGTAGGCGAGACGTACTATGAGGTTCCCCATTGGATGCACCTGTCCTTTGTCAGCTATGAAAGTGACAATGCTTTGCTTGGGGATCGGTCTAGTAGCGGCGAGGCTAAGCCAGATCCAAGAAGTCGAATCATATCGACCGGTCTAGATGTCGCACCGAACGGATTTCTCCTCCCGGCATCCAGTGAGAGGAGTCCAGCTACTTTTGAGCCAAGCCCAAGTCTAGGACCGGCTCCTTCTTTCTCTTTGGTTGGGAATGCGGCAGCTTCGCCTATTAAAAAGTCTAAAGCTCTCACGCAAGAGAGACAACTTATCTCGGGCCGTGATTTTCGAGATATTCTAGAGGCTTGTCGCCCACGGCATGCGGGCTTGCTACCGTCGGCCTTGAAGGCACTGCTGACATCACCCGGCAAGCAAGACCGATATCACCTCTCTCGAGAAGCCAAAGAAAGAGAAGAAGGTGAAGAGTCGGAACTCGCTGAATGGGGCGCCCTCAAATTTGAAGAAAAAGTGGAAAGCTCCAGGCGCGTGGGGAAAAAGTCTTTATTGGGTGTTGAAGACCCTGACAACCGACCAAGTACGCTTCTGGGTTCTCTGGCTCGTGCGACGAGTCCCTCGTCTGGCCAACTCGCCCAAAGTCCGTCGCGTTTTGATATTTGTGGCAGAAGTAGCCCGACGTCAAGCTATGGGTCCCCCAGTGTACTGGGAGTCTCATATGATCGCCCTTTTCTAGCACAGCAGGCTTCACCAACTCTATCTGGTATTCAGCTGCAGAGAGCGCCTTCTCTCGAAATCGAGTACGACAATGATAATGACTCGGAAAATGCTCTTAGCGACGACGGGTCGGTGGATGTGGGCTTGGATACGGGGGATTCTTCGATCGAAGCAGGGATAGAAAACGAATCAGGAAAGCAAACGAGCGACTCTTTCTCCCGGAGACTTACGACAATCATGAAGGCGTATGATTCACAAATGTTTGCTGCCCAGGTGTCCTCTTCGCCAAATATCAACGCATGCACTGATCTTAACAAAAGTCAGCATGGCGAAGTCCATTCGGCGCGTCTTGGAAGAGGTTCGGCCACAACCCCAGCTCCTGGTCGTGTCGCGCTTTCTCAGCAGTTACGCTCTCCCGCAAGGACGGGGATGGCAGGCGGAGGGATCGGGGCGGCACTCAATCAGTACTCAGGGACGACTAGTGCCGGCAATCAAGTCGACGATATCGATTTTGAGGGAGGACGGTTAACGAGAGGCAATTCCATGTTGCCTGGAATCGGGCGTTACCAGGCTCATCCCGAATTTGATGGTGGTAAGCGGATAACAAGAGGCAATTCCGCGCTGTTGCTGGCATCTTCGCAGGGTCGTTTGCAAATCCCTGAAATGACCTCCTTGAGCTTTTCTCCAATGCTTTTACCTCCGGTTTCCGCTGAGCCTCTCGGACCGGGCGGTGCATCGAGACTACCGGTAAGGACTTTAGACCGTAGTAGGCTGGTACATCCTCATGAACTACTCTCAAGACAAGGTCAAGACAAGTCTCTGGGTCCTTTGATGACTGGTTTCTCTGCTACGGGGAGGTCAGAGGTACGATCGGGCGCGCAAAGTTCCGGCAGAGGGACATCAAGCGAGAGAGGCCTTTCGACGAGTCCTCCGAGATCTGGGCTTGCTTTCGCTGGCAGCTTGAAAAGGTCGGAAGCAGTAACCGTGCAACATCGGAGAGCTGGCCGTGACCATGGAAACCACCGCACGCAGAATTCCCGCAGGAAGAAAGCTTTTAATCCTTTCCGCCAGCAAGACGAAGACGAAGTCCTGGCAAAGAAGTCACATAATCGCCGTCGCTGGAGTCATGTTTTTCCTTTGGGAGAGATCGAGTTCAAGAGGCACGCAGGTCCAAACTGGAAGAGTCTCTCCTCCCCGGCTATTCTCCCTCTTTCGGTTGACTACTTCCCGCCACAGCAAGAGATTGACCATAACTACACCTTTTCTATTTTCAACGTCACACTGAGTGAATTCGAGAAGACCCACTACTCTTCGAACAAGGATCTTCTTATGGAAATGGTGCGGCAACGATTGACACAAGACTATCAGCTTGTCCCACCTTCTCACGTCAACGCGAGTAACTACCGCCGAGAGTCGTTGCGAGACGGCCTCGCAAATCGAGGACAGGTGAGGAGTATCAGAGATGAGAATGACAATGTTGATCGCCAGTTTCTCTCCATGGGCCATAGACTCCAGGTCCTTACCTATGATTCAACTTCCGATATCGTCGAGGTGACCCGCTACAACTCGAAGGACGCTCAGCACGACACAGCTGCAAACAGTTTCAAATACTACTATCTTGGATTGTGCCAAGAGACCAACAAATTCACCAAAGTTGTGCAGACGTTCAACAAATATTCAGATCAATACAACTGGAGCAAGGTGGACCGTATTATCTGTGGCGACGACGATAGAGAGATGCGAGAGGGAATGCGGTCCAGAAGAATCATGTTTGGTCTAGTCCCCCCAGTCTTCGAGAATGTTGGAGCGGAACAAGAGTACATTACAAAGTTTATTCGCTTACTCGAGTACTTGACAAAACTGAAGGGCAAAGACGAATCATCTGGGGATCTTGACATTAAAATCGTGTCGAGTGCCGACAAAGAAGGAAAGACGACGGACAATCTGTCATCGCCTGGTATCTCGAGGAACAATATGAAACGATTTTATGTGCAACTGCGGAAAGGCAAGCGTGATCTATTTGAGTGGATGGAAGTGGCGCTTGACTCCACGTTTGACACTTCTTGGTCCTATCGCATCATCATGAATTGGTTGGTCGCCTCTTCCGGCAAAGTTGACGCCCAGGTGCAGCTCTTGCAGCGTCGATGCAATCAGTATGGCCTGAATTTGGTTCCATTTCCACAGATTACCGTGTCAAAGGATCTTTATCTGAACCCTTTCAAAGCGCCAGCTATCTTCACCGTTCTGGACAAATTCAAAGCGTCGCAGCTTGGCAAAGCACTACTCGAAAGAGACTTTGTTCACGATGGTGTCTTTTCGACTGACACAAAGCCTCTGATTGACTGCATTGATAATGGCTCTGATTTTGACTTTGGGAAACGCTGGAGTATGGCTGCTCTCGGCCGTCAGTATGTCCATCGATCTGGGACCCTCTTCGTCCGGCATCTTGTCGATCGCAAAGGATGGGTTATTCTGGTGTCTTTTGGCAACTATCGATACATTGCCAAGGCTGAGGCAACAAAAGATATCGCTCGCGCAGCTTTCGATGACTTGACACAGTGCGTTGATTCCTTGACCGCGGAGACAGAAGAGGAATCGTAACAGTATCGTGTTGGACGGCAATATTCGGTGCCGTGAATTGGATATATCCTCAATCGGTTGAGCCTTTCAAGTACTCCAGTGGTTTTTGCGACTGGATGGTCTCCATTTGGTCGACGGGTACTATCTAGTAGCTAACGACCTGACTCTGTCTGCGATAGAGTTTTTATTACTTGCACCATTAAAGATACCACACGACATTAAAAGCTAGCTGTTACCGCTTGTTTACTTTTTCTTCCAGAAGCCCCCTTGATACGGATTGTCGCACCGGTCTAATCTATCGGGTGGATGGTACCAGTAGTTGAGAGCCATGTGCGGATTCGTACTCTGCACGCAAGATGACGTGACAAAATGAAACCAACCCGCTGGTATGTAAAGACATTGTCCTGCCTCCAACTCGACAATGCACTCTCGACACTTTGCATAGCTGGGATATTGCTCTACATCTTGTTTGCTGGACGGATCAATGGGCGAAAAATGATCCGGCCTACGAGTAGCATTAGTCGCGCCATTGTCGGACGCGTCCTCCTCCTCCTCGGCGGCAACCAAGTCATCGTAATCGTCCACCTCGTCTTGGCCGAACGTAGCGTCGCCCTTGTCGTCGGAATCATCACTTTGGTAGTCAAATCCTTTGCCCAGTACCACGTCCTCTTCATCACTATCGTCGTCGTCGTCGTCACTACCGTCGTCATTATGACGGTCCTCATCATTATCGTCCTCTAGTAGAGGAGACCCGTCGGCCCGGCACGGATTGCTTTGGTACGATATGAGTCCGTTGGCGTGCACACACTGTATAGATCCGTACACGTGCATTGCTTCCGCATCGCACGGGGCGTAGAGTCGAAATTGCTTGCGGCCGTGCAAGAGCAGATACAAATTGTCGTGATAATCGTGATGCAAGCCGCTGCTCGAGGCCAACGCCGCGCCCATCCAAAGATTACACGAGGATAGAATCAAGTTGGCCGCGACTGGTAGCGTGGCGGTAATGTAACCGGCGTCGAGCAATTGGCGACACGGAGCGGCAAACGGCTCGTCTCGTGCCTCAATGTTGGCAGCAGGTTGCTGTTGCGTGGACAGGTAGTACAGTGCTCGATCGGGTCCTTTCAGGCAGTCACAAAAATCCTGGACCGTCATGGATACTTGCCGTTGGGAGGTGCGATTCTGCCCAAAGAGCTGCTGCGTGTCGGGTCGTTTCTCGACTTGGACTTTGGAAGAACCAGCGACTTGGCGCAACATGTCGGGTGTAAGTTGAAGAGGCTTGTCATCGTTCACGTCAGGCAGCCCCGTGAGAACGCAAGGACGACGCTGGGCAACGTATTGCTGAAAGAATCTCTGCGCAGAAATGTTCGGGGGAACGCGGTCGAGTACGGGAGGATGCTCCTTGTCGTTGAAAGTGTATCCAGCGTAGAAGTTGACGACTGGTCGTAATGTGGAGGAGGTTTCACCAGAAGCGTCCTCCGATGCACGGGAACGCTTATGTCCAGCCAGTAGGGTGCTCATCACGGTATCTATCGTCCACGTTGAGTTTGGATCGAGAAGAGTCTGTCGATAAAGAGACTAGAGATGGTGGGGAGGAATGGCCATGGTGAAAATGATGAAGAAGAGATGGCGGCGCGCGACCACAGGATTTCTCGTCGTTGGTTTTTCTGTGCTGACGTGCTACTGACGTGGATCAAAACGATACTTATATAAAAAGGATACTTCTGTGTACACAAAACTATATAGTAGAGTGTATATATATCTGGTTGCTCCCAAAATCACGATATTTTGGCCGCCACACCATGAGACGATCGATCCTCGCCGACACTCTCACTCACTCTTCCACTGCCCAGCACTGGGTATGATTGGGACATCGTCATGGCTTCACCTCACGTTCACTGTTCTATTGATCTGGACCGAGACTATTCATTCTCTCCAGCTACCTTCTTGGAGTACAAAGAAGACACCAAGTTTC
>Ga0307981_1002174_pt1 | contig 16297 bp, 11 predicted proteins | sample OrgLakmetagen987_FD_201849 | JGI IMG/M metagenome (GOLD analysis project Ga0307981, IMG submission 201849) | Saline water microbial communities from Organic Lake, Antarctica - #987 | ecosystem: Environmental > Aquatic > Non-marine Saline and Alkaline > Saline | place: Antarctica: Organic Lake... | reverse complement strand
GAGCCCCATCCCCATCAACGCGCACCATTCCAGTAATCGGCAATAATGACGCTTGAAAATCTTTCGGATTGCTTCGATTCGATTCTTCTTACTCTTTGCATTTACAAAGTTTCAACCGGTGAAAAGAGTCTGTAGTCTATATGGCTGATGACTTTGGTATCCGTTTGGGGGATCACTTTGCTCGGTAAGCTCTTGACGGTTTAGCAGGCAGTGGTGGTGCGGGTGAAAATGTTGTGAGTACTGTATTGACGAACGAACAGGCAGGCAGAGGCAGGGTGTCAAGAAAGTAGTTGACACGGTTCGTGGTTCGTGGTTCAAGGGTCATTTAGTACCCGTTTCATTTAAGACCTCCAGTCTTCTGCCACCTTTTGATGACACCTTTTCAATGACTGATCCTCAATCTTCAGAAAGAATACTGTAGTACTGTACTGCAGTACTCTACTGTATTATCTTCAGAACCCGGTAAAGGTAAAAAGACTTTATCATCTTCTCGATTACGATTGAACACGGCGAAAAGGTGATGGCTGGGTCAAGACCTCACATTTTCCATGATTAATTGGGCTTCCCAACGAATCCCTTTCCACAACTCTGGTCAAAAGATAGTTGATGGGAAGGGCCAAGAAGGTACAGGTTAGGGATCGATCATCAATCAAGGTAGACCATGACTACTAGGGGACCGCTGTTACTGTAGTATGGTATAATATTATATCATATCAGAACCAAACATATGCGTATCGGGACTGAGAGTTACTTTGAGTAAGAATGAGTCATCACAAGATGATCGGATGCTGAAGAACATGCCCAGCGCAGGTCAGATTACATCTACTGTACTTAGCCTTGGTCATTCAGCCCAAGCTAAGTATCTGGACTACATTACCTGTAACTCTGCTCTCGGTGCTGTAAGATCAATTATCAATTTTGGTCAGGTCATTACTGCTTGAAGGGCTTTCGACACACCTTGGGAACAGAGCTTGAAGCTCACAACTTAGATAATCTTCTATCAAACGAATACTGATTACCTTCTCACAGAAGGTTGTGAGGGCTAATTCACTAGGTCACTTTATGCAAGACCCAACTCCTTAACTAACATCTTCGCGGTGGTAAAGATCGTCTGGTTACGAGGTTGTTAACACGCTTCCTCAGGCCGCCCGCCCGCCCAGCAAGCCAAAGATCCCTTTCCGACAACCACTACTCTGGTTTGAAATCTCGCAGAGCCATCGGTTCGCTCCACTTCCACAGCGGCAGCACACCAATACAGCGGCCACCCACGCAGTTATAACTAAGCATTTCATTCTCGCCACCTTTTTGTAAGCATTCAACAACAGCGTTATGTCCCCCGGGATCCTCTGCTACACTGAAATCCCCTACACGGACCCGGCCACGAGCGAGCCTTTGATCGCTACGGGCGCCGCCGACCAAGAGGAAGCTAGGCTACTGCGACAGGACAAGTCCCTTATCTTGGGTTTCCTTCTGGGAACATTTTTTCAAATTTCCTCGTCTGCGATCTTCTTGTTCAGTAATGTCTTGCTAAGGATTTGGGGTGATGATCTCAATCCGAACAGTACGCAAGTTGTCGTTGTCGCTGCTTCTTGTGTCTGCACAGCGATTGTATCCAGTCTGACGGGGGTGGCCTCTCTAATCCTCTGGCTAGTCCTTCGCGAAGAAACAAAAACATGCACCAATGGGCCTTGTTCGGGGCACATGGAACGGGGTTTCGCGCGGGCTGGGCGGCTTGACTAGCGTCACTTTAACCTGGGTCATGACACTCATCATGCCACGTGAGAATGTAGATTTCGGTTTGTTGATCTTCCAAGTCGTGGTGGCTCTCATCGGTAGTCTCGCCATCGTGGCGTCTTCAAAGAAAACAGAGCAACCTTGTTCGTCACCCTCCAGAAAGGCTTGCGCACGCCGTGTAGACAGCGACTAACTTGGAATCAAACTATCGATAAACAGCAGTACAGTAAAGATTTCAAGTTGTTTATGTTAATTTGCTACTCTACTGTAGATGCATGGCATGCATGGTCCGTGTATTAGATTAGACAATTGTTCAGTCCAGCACGTAGCTCGTCTTCCTGCAAATACCGTCCGATAACGACGACCTTGTTCTGACGCACTTCCTGTTCTGTCCACGCCAGTTGCTGGCTAGCCGGATGAATCTCCCACGTGTCGTGTACGGCCTGTACGATGAACCGTCTTGTATCGACGCCGTCCTCGTCCACGAAACCATCCGAGTCTAGTGCGTTGCGAACCGACAAGACACCCTTGATGCGAAAGAGTCGTTGCGTCGTGTCATCAACAGCCGCTGCTAGCGCCTTGTTGCGGTTGGTGGTATCGTCGTCAATATTGTCGTCGTTGCCTTGTTCGAGCCGCGCTCGAAGAACTCGCTCCTGTTCGTCTTGGTTGGGCCACAGGATGTTTGCCAGCCACGCATTCACCTTGTTCCAATCGACGGTTCCGTCCAACACCAAGGCCACGGTAGAAATGGCGCTCGTGTGCACATGCTCTGGAACACAGTGTTGGCAGTCACCCTCGTGATTGTGGTCGTGGTCGTGATCATGATCGTGATCGTGACTATTCGAACTGTTGTGAGTACTGTCATGAGTATTGTCAAGATTGTCCTTATGAAGCGTCTCGTCGACTTGTCGAGCTCGATCAGCATCAAAGCATTCAGCCTCTAGGATCCAATCCAAATCGGGAACGGCACTGTAGGTGGTGGGTCGGACTGGAACAGTGGCGTGAATGCTCCGAATGATACCCGTCAGTCTGTCCAATGATGATGTATCTGTTGCATCTGTTGTATCTCGAATCAAGTCCACCTTATTTAGCAATACCCGATCCGCGTAGGCAATTTGCTGTGCGGCTTCTACCGTTTCCTTGAGTTGACGTTCAATGTTTGCCGCGTCAACGACCGTGACAATTCCATCCAAGCGCAGCCTTGATTCCAAGGCGTCGTCCAACCAAAACAAGGCGGCAATGGGCCCCGGATTGGCCATGCCCGAGCATTCAATCAGAATGTAATCCAAATCGGCGCGCTTTTCCACCAGCAGTTCCAGGGTCGCCACCAGCGAGTCCTTGACGGTGCAGCAGATGCAGCCATTGGGCAATTCAATCAAATCGGCCAAATTTTCGTCAGAGACGCCATCGCGGGCAATGAGACTTTCCACTTGCAGGCCCTCGCCAAACTCGTTTTCAATCACGGCGATGCGCTTGCCGTGGTCGTTGGACTTTAGAATGTACTGAATCAGTGTCGTCTTGCCTATACCGAGTGGGAGGGATGCAAGAGATGGGGTTAGGGTTTTGGTTGGTTAGCTAGCTAGTTAGCTAGTTAGTTCGTTCGTTCGTTCGTTTCTACAAGCTCTACCGTACCGGTAGTGTCGGCGTGGCGTTCATGATACGTCGTATGCGAGACAGTCGTGTAAGGAGTCAGGGATGCACGTACCGCTACCGAGAAATCCGGAAAGGACCGTGACGGGGCATGGCGGTAGTTGTACTAGAGGTACATCCTTTGGCTCATCGCTGCAGTCCTCTCCGGTTGGTTCGTCAATGGTCACCAACATGGGAGCCTCGTCGTCGTCATCGTCGTCGTCCGAAACACTATCCGTGCGGACTTGTTGAAAGTCAGCTGTCATGGCGAAAGAGCTTGCTGCTTGCTGGAATGGGGGAATGGGACGAGGAATATGGAGGAACGCTGTCGCGTTGTGGCACCATGGTGCAGCGTGCAGTCGGCCTGACGAATGAATGAAGGTCGAAAGGCGTCGTTGGAGGGAACTTGAAACGCGCTGTGACTAAGAGTCGAAATATCACGGGAAGCCTATCGTGTTCGCGTTATCAGTTCTTCTTTGGGATGGGAGTGACGAAGAATATATGAAAGTCTTTTTGCACTTTGCATAAACGTACAAGCAACAGAGACGCAAAAGTAGAACAACATGAGCACCATGGACGCAGCAGAACCCGTATTCAAGCCTCAGGCCAATGGCAATGGCTGCATGAAAGCCTTTGGTGTGCTAGATGGCCCTCCAAGCGTAACTACGGCACCCTCCACTGTGAAAGAATCCATGTCCCAGTCGGAAACGGAACACGAGGACAGCTCGCATGGCGGCAACAGCGCCAAGAAGGCTCACTTTCTGCTTCCAGAGGAGGAGGCACCCGTGATGAACCACGCTTCCAAGACACGGACCGTACCAATACTGCCTCCATTCGCACGCCACACTCAAGTCTTGCCACAAGTCTTGGAAGGAGGTGGGGTAGACCGACCCAACAGCGTCCGTGAGACTTACATCCTTGAGCCCCCCTCCCCAGTACCTGTCACGCGCCATACTCGCATCAACTCGGTCGAATACAACCAAAGTGGCGAGTTTGACAACTTGGATTGCGCCGAGGACGATAAACATTCAGATGAAAGTATACCACCGCTGCCGCGACGCATGGTCGTCGTGCGCTATTATTTGGACCGTCCGGGCTACGGCCTTCACAACTCCACTGCTCGCATCTGGTTCCATCCCCCCGCGGCCTGCAAACCGGCCCACGTGCGAGACTTTTTGCTCCAGCAAGGAATTCTGGCGCTGCAGGGATTGCTGGTGGAAATTTACCTCGACAAGTTTGAATCCTTCATGATGCTGGAAGCCTGTGAAGCCAGCTTTGTCGAATGGAACTTTTCGAATACGACACCCCGCAAACCCGGCGTCTTAAACATTCGATTGACCGATCTGGTCCAAGCCGAACAAGAAGAACATTTCGTCGACAGTTCGCACGGTAGCAGCAACATCAACGGCAAAAAGTCTCCAGTCCATCCGCACCTCCAACCGCAACGCTCACCCGCGGTAGCTCCAGCGGCCTCGGCCCAAGCCAATACCACACCCATTGGTTTGTTTGGTTTTAGCATGATGGTGGGGCTGGAAACAATCGCCCTCATGTCCCGCCTCCTACCCAACTCGACGGATCCGCGCTTTGTACTCACCTGGGGCCCGTACATGTACTTTGTTGGTGGCTTGTTGCAAGTCATTACGGGCATCTTTCAAGTGCTGCGCGGCAACATTTATGGAGCCACGGCCTTTTTGGGATTTGGATGCTTTTGGTTCTCCAACGGGGTCATTCAGATTCTGGAGAATCACTTTTCGGATCCCGGCAGTCGCGCCGATGTCTTGTTGGAGTCGGACGATCCAGTGGGTTTTTTTTTGCGGAACATGTACATTTTTGGCTTCTGTTGCGTCTTGTTGAAACAAACCTTTATCATGAATCGTCTCAGTTCCGCGCTCATTACGCTCTTGTGTGTCAAAGTGGGTGCCGGGGCTTTTACAGGTTGGAGTCGGGAGATGCAGTGGGTGCAGCTAGTATTTGGGTGGCTCACATCGGCCTTTGCCTTTTATGTCTTTACGGTCGAGCTGACGAATCAAATGTATCATCGGGAAGTCTTCAAGGTATACAAATGGTGCGATAAGTCCAGTCCCGAGGAGGTCTTTGGAGCCATGGGTAGAACCGGTACTCTGCATTCCAGGGCTGCTAGATTGCGACAAGCCAGCTACAACCCACGGATTGTTCGGGAGGCTGTCAAGCAAGGGAGTCGGGATATGTAAGCAAACTTGAAAGCGGTGGCTAAGTAGAATTTAGATTTAGAGACCTACATTCAAAAACTCTGAATCAGCTGTACAGTCGTCTATCACCCCGAATTGATTTCCTTCGTACCTACGATAGCGTGCTGCTGTCCATTGGTTGGTCTATCCTTTAAAGTGAACTTTGCTAAATCTATGGTACTTTGGCCGACGAAACGAACTCTGTCGTTAGCAGACAACGCTGTCTAGACAACGCGCAAGGGAATGCATGAGCAACGGTAAGCTCGATCAGGGTCACTGAATTGATACCACTAACCTTTTTCTTGCCATCGGAATCCTTGCTGTGAATAAAGCGCTTGGAGACAAACGCATTGGAGGCACTGGTACTGGATGGGCGTTCCGGGCCAGGGACATTATCTGCAGTCACAGGGAAGACGTGTAGGTAGGTCATGTCTGGATCTGGAAACAAGTCCAAACCAGGTTCCGTGCGAAGAATAACCGAGCTGGCTCCGCATTCACTCTGTAGCGAGGAGAGAAGCGGTCTCGCAAACTCGAGACAAAGTTTCTTCATCCACTTGGCCGGGTCATGGGAAGGCTTCTGGGTAATCGTCTTTGGTACGCGACAAATGCAAGGCATGTCCCACTCAAGGAAAGTTGGAATGGTCGTACTCTCCTGGAAACGCAGTGGTTTCTTTCCGAAAATACGAGCAACAACGTAGCAAGGACGCTTCGAGACCTGCTTCTTGGTGGTGGTGGCCTGGGAGCCTTGACTACTTGCGTCTGGAGTAGTTGCTTCATTCTCGACAGTGAGAAGTAGACGCTCAGCTAGGCTTGTCATGTCTCCACTGAGACTCGCCAGAACTTTTCGAAGAAATGCCTCTTCTTCCGCGTGCCGCTTCCTTGCACTGGCGTTCATACCACGAAGAGTCCCGCGTCCCAGCCCGAGAGGGTTATGGTCTTCCAACACATGCATTACGGCTTTGAGCAAGTTCTCCAAACGGTAGTATGCCAACTCGTCCATGCCATCTTCGCGCAAATAGAGGGCAACAGCTTCCTTCGTGATGCTTGTCAGCATCCCACACATAGCTGAAATCGTGGGTTGCTGTAGCTGACCCGTTGGAGAAACTGCAATAGCTGTGCCGAGGATGAACTCGGGTTCGAGAAAGTCGTCCGCAAAGTCCATGACTTGAGTGTTGCCGCGATCGGGATGTCCAATGTCCTCACCCACAGTCTCGAGCCAAAGCGATCGTCGACTATCGGACCAGAGAACAAACCGTGACGGTCTCCAGACGTTCTTGAGATGAGGGATCGCATCAGATACTGTCCGAGCGCACAGAATAAGAGCTTCGGCCGCCTCGACCCACTGCCCTTTGGCTTCGTGTGAAGCTTTCAGAGTCAAAAGCCAGCGAATCCTTTGCATCGGAGCCGTCTCTGGGACAAAAAAGTTAGCAGCCTCAAACAATGACTCTTCGTCAGCGTCGAACGTTGTGTCTGCCAGCTGATCGGTAGGAACTCTAGTTCCAACAATGGTTAGGCCTTCTCCCTTCAACCTCATTTCAACCAAAACTCCGTCCATTACCGCCTGGCATGCACGGCAAAACAACGATAAGATTGGAGCTAGCTGCGAGTCAACTCGTTCGTCGTCAAGGGGGTTCGTATCCTCTAGGTCAGAAAGGGCTCTTCGCAACGGCCAGAGAGCCTTTGCGACATCTCCCATCGCAAAGATGTGCCCACCCACGCTGTAAAGTCCAATCTCGCGAGCAACAACTTCTGGTAGAACTGTCACGAAAATACTTGATATCTCATCAATGTTTCCCAGCAAGTCGAAAGTTCCCCCCAACAACGAAACGACAAAGTCCACTGCGATCGAGCGAACTGAAAGAGAAATGCTGTTCATCAGGCCTAAAATGACTCGGATCCAGTGCTGAAGCGAGGATCCTGCGATATCCAAGAAGGCTTCTGCGCCAAACTGCTCAAGAGCTTGGAGCGCTCCACCTACTGCGCGAAGATGCGTCACTGGAGACTGCGGAGTTGTCAACACGTGCAGCAAGAGATCCAGTATCCCCTGTACAATCTTGTGCTGCTCTTGCGGATAATTTCCCGTCATCTTCACGCTTTCCTCGACAACAGTATTTGTTGCTGCACAAATAGTGTTGAAGCTCTCTTGCAAGAGCCAGGGTGACATCCTTTTATCGATATCAGATGGGCACATGGTGTGTCGCGAGAGATCGATGAAACTCTGGAATGTTGAACTACTCAACCGTAAAAGACGAATAAATCGATGAATTCGAATGTTCTGAAAAGGAAGAGGAAGGAGATTAGAATGCATACCATACGATACCAAGAACTATTCGACTTCGTTCGGAACCACCCTGCACTCGTACCTTTGAATTGCAAAACGAGCGTACATGTTCCCGCAACATAACGTCTGGTGTCTCCTGAAGTACGTAAACCAAGCACAAAAGCCAAGTAGACCTCACTTTGTGAGTCGATTCCATTCTAGCCATCCACCTAACACTTGCAATAGACTTGTCAAGAATGGGGCCGGCAAAGAGCGCCGCGATGCGCGCGCGACTTGACTCGGTCTGAAATCGTTTGTCCATCGTGTGTCGCCGAATAATCAATTCGTAAACGACAGTGATGGCATGAATCGCTATTGACTGGAACATCAAAAGGTCGGCTCGTTTCAGTGCCACCCCTGGCCTCTTTTTCAAGGCGGGCGTCATTGGAGATGGACTGCGGGAATCGGTTCGGGATACTTCAGCGTGCGCCATGGCCTCGGCAACAACTGCTTCGCACGAGAGAGAGCAAATAGATAGAGCTTCATTCAAGACAACTGCTGCGAACCAGCCGCTGACAGGTAGTCTTTCGACACCATCAGGATAGATAGAATGTTGAGAGGTCGTAGAAGAGTCTTGGGAATTCTCCTTATACTGGTCCATCCAGCTGACTTTTTCAACAGGTTCGTCAGTGACGTGCCCCGAGTACTTCATTGGGTAGTTAAGGGCCAAAAAAGAAGGTAGCACAGCAAAATGCTCTACAGCTAGAAGCCGCAGCTGACGCGAGCAGCGGACACGGTGTAGGCTCTCATCAGTCCATTCAAATTCAAGCACGCTCAAGCTATCGCCGAGGTGCTCCGTTTCAGAATCGCGCAAGGTTTTGAAGTACTTTCTAATGAGAACACGCATGTGTTCTGGGTGCAGCACAGTCAAGAGACCCGTCAGAAAGTCCAGAACGAGCTCTGATGCCGACACTGCTCGGAGGAGCGCTTTGTCGCGCTCTCCTGAAGACCCCAAGCCGGAAAGTGCCCGGCCCATTAAGCCTCGAGCAAGCATCTCGACGAACGGTTCGAGAACGACCATGTGACTGTCGTCTATCATCGCTTTTGTTGATGGTGGGTACATAGGGAGAACCTCCACGCTGTACCGAAGGACGATAGATTTAAGACAGAGCGGGAGCAGGAAATCCATGTGTGCATAAAAAGAGTAAATACTGTTGTCTGCTGAGGTAGTGGGGTCGTATTCAGGAATGGCAAAGGTTGCGAATTCCCCACCCGTGAGACTTGACGTATCGAGGGTATCAGTTAGGCTGCTCTCGACATAATCAATCCATGCCCCCAGCCAAAGCACCATAATAGATTCATAAAGGTATTCACCAGTTGCGATGGGTACTTTGTGACCGTCTTTGCTTTTGATCGAAAACAAAAGGAGAGGGCCTTCTGGCGGACCTCTGTACACGCTTTCGTCATAATAGCTACGGGGTTCGGCTCCTTGAATGTGCTCATCAATGATTTCGTCTTCAACGTCAGAACTTGGCGAGCAAATGAACTTCTTGTTCGGTTTGTCGACAGTAGGATCGTTGGTGCTCTTTGATCGATCAACCTGCTTTTCTGCTGGCTTTGTTTCGTAGGTGGTTTTCCGAGGACTCGCCGTTCTAGTTGCTAGAACACTGGAAAGAGAAGGGCCGACGCATGGTGCAAGCATGACTTGTGCAGCAGTCCTCACCCGCCTTGCAAACTCTTTTCCGTTGCCAATATTGCGAGGGGTCTGGCCTCGAGCAGCGTGCGAGGCTGAAGATGCGGATCGAACAATACTATTACTCGACATGTCATCTGCGACACCATCGCCACCATTTTGGTCGAGGCCCCACAGATTATTGGCGGCAGAATCATTTCCAGCCTTGAGCTTTGAAATATCGACAGTAGGGTGTAGTGGTGGAGCAGTTGCAATAGTCTCGTCGTCGTCGAAGAAGTTTGCGAGATGCTCGTCGTCTTTGTGAAGCTCGGCCTCTATCCTCATTCGATCTGTCTTTGTGGCACCGTAAGCCACCCGTGAAAAAGGAATGTCTGACGTACCCAACGCCGCGACGATTCGTGACACTCGAACATCATGTTGGCTCTGTTGCAAAGCCTTGCTTCGAATTCGAATCGCACTTTCGTCACGTTTGGCTTCCTCGTCTTCGTCCCCAGAGTCGTCATCTTTAGAACCACTAGGATCCCCTTCTCCGCCATCAGAGCCAGCCACCGACGCCACTTCAAGATCCGACCCACGATTCTCTGTCCAAGGACTGGACGCAGGCGAGAGAAAGCCTTCATCAAACGCGTCCAGGCTCTTCTTAAAGAAAGGATCGAGCAGTCTCCTGCTGATAGCGCTGCCTTGATTTTGGGTCAGCTTCGATTTCACTTTGCGAAGCACTTCGAAAAGACTCCTCATGTTCCCCATCATGAACGCGGCACTCGTTCTCGACGATATGTTCTTCTCTCGAATATTCACAAGGTTGCAGAGGTGCATGTAAAGGAAGAGTTGGAAATAGCCAAGTACTGTACTTTCGGAGGAAACAGACAAAATTGACGAGAACGACTCGTCGAACTCAGCAACAGAGTCGTCGGACCGCATCGCGGTTCTCGACGGCCCGAGGAAGAAAGCTGGATAACGATCTTTTTCATTCCTGTGGTCCTTTGCATACGGAAAGTCGCGGAGCATAATTGCAACGGCGGGGTCTCCGATATGAACAGAGCTCACAAGGCGCGTCTCTAGCTGTAGCTGGAAGTTACCAAGTTTCAAACGATGGTTCCCATTGGGGATGACAGTTGTAACTCGGGCCCCGGATTTTCCGTCGAGAGACGACAAGCTGCTAAGCGGTATCGTTGCTTCTGCCACAGGATACAAGGCAACATCCTTGTCGGGAGAGTCCACAGATAAATCGAATGAACAAAGGGTGATCTGGAGGGAGTAGCTTCCGTCGAGGACCTTTGGGAGCTGCATCTTGAACTCGTCCTTCATCGGTATACCTCTCTTGAGATTCGCATTCATTTGGTTTCCGACCACATCTACCGCAACTTTTGTGTAGGCGGACTTCAGTAGACCCGGCCCTGCCCAAGGCGAAGGGTTATGAAAAGAGCTCAGAACAGTGACACGCGAGCTTACTTGTCCAGTGTCTTCGTCCACAATAGCCTCGGTGTGAATCACGCGAATCCTTATGGTGTAGCTGGAGCGGGTGAGGTCGTTCTTGGCTTTCCCTTCGGACAACCGAAGGAGTCTTGGATAAAGGTAAAGCAAGTTGAGAAGGGAGCGATACGACACGGGAGCGTCAACGTCATAGTGCTTCTCCAGTCGCGGCGGGAGATACAACACTTCCCGGTATTCGGAAGCACCCATATATCCTGCCGCTTTGGTGGGAGGTGGAAGTCGCAACAGATTTGAGCGCTTCTTGACACCATCTGTTGCCGCTGGTACCACTTGCTGACAGTGGTTGGGATCCAAAAGGACTGCAAAATCACCCGTCATGTCTACGAGAAGTTGAGGCAGTTGTCGTTGCCGCTCTCGCGATCCTTCTCCAAGCTCTGGCGGACTAGCGAGCATACACTGGAGAAAGTCGACACTTAAAGATGATACAAAAATGTTTCCCCGGCCCTCAAGTATAACATCGTTTCGCGGCTTGGACTGTGGTTCTGGCGTCTTGGGTCGACTTGTCTTGGAAGCCTTCATGGGCGAGCGAAACAATCGCTTGATTCCCCGCTTGTTTGACGTGGATTCTGAAGATGCCCCCGACAGTGAAGGCTTTACATCCATGGTATCCGAATCAAAAGACATGCCGCTTTCGTGCATGGCCGCCGTGGACAAACCAATAGCTTCCCCAGAAACGATTCGTTTGGCGACATTCGTCAAGCGTTCCACGAACTCTTCTTGCGTCTCCGGTACAGACGAGACAGCAAAGAGTGGTGTTTCTCTGGTCTCTCCGCGAGGCCACTCCATCCTGTCTTCAACGTTACTCTCCTTGTCGTCAGGAAAGAATTTAAAGACGCCAAAACTCATTGGAGCCAGTAGCTGTGTCCCAAACTTTTGAAAAACTCTGCTTGCCTGAAGGCCTGCCGATTCCTTGCCTTCTGGATATTGGGCCATGCGGTAGACTTGCAAGACGATAAAGAGCGAATTGTGGCCACCAGGCAAAGCTAATGGATCAAAGGAAAATATGCCCTTGTGCTTGCGATCAAACCAAGACCGCAAGAGCTGTTCGTCGACTCGACCGTCGGTTCCACGGACAGCATCCAGCTGCACCTTGCCATTCCAATTACCCGCTGGGAACCAAAAGTCTTCACTCATCTTGCCATATGGTTGCCCCTTGTGCGCCACCTTTTCCACTGGCAAAGTATACAAGGCCAAACTCGCCAGGAGCGGCTCTTGCCTACCCACTGGAACGTCCACCGACACTGGACACGCCAGACAATACGCCATGCCCGCGGGACGATCGTGAAATGGCCGCGGTCGCCACCCTTGACTCGGACTGTAGCTTGCATCGACTGGTGGCGCCAGCATGCTGTACGGCGAGGGCACCAAAAACTCGCGCAGTCCAGTCGAGGGCCTGCCAAAGTGCAGCGCATTCCGTTCCTTGGCTTGAATCAAGTGCCGCCCCGAATACGGCATACCCGGCAAGCCGCCCCCATTCCACGCCAAATGTTCGCGACCCGGACCGTTATTCTTGAGGTATTCAATATCCTGCACGGCCGTTCCCAGGTCGTCGCTGGTCACCAAGACGGCCAGCAGCGGACTGGCTTCTTCCCATTCGGTCTCGTGCCGAATCTCGACTTGCTTTTGCTGAATTTCGGCTTGGCCGGCATTGGGAAAGCCCACGTCGGAACGCATGGGCAAGCGCGTCTTTTTATTGCTCAAGACTGGCACCGACGCGGGCAAGGCTTGTTTCGTGGCCTTGACTGGATCTATGGATCGGTAGCGGCCGTCCCGGATAGCGGTGGTGCCGCGCTTGCTGCTGCTAGTAGTAACATCGTCCACTTGATTCCACGCGACAAACAAGTCACTGTGGGGACTGACCGACGGTGAAAAATCCACCTGTCGGCACACTGTCATGCTCTGCATAGTGTGCAGTAATTCCAAGTGCTGTCGGGAGGGTGACAGTCGCTTGAGCATGCTGGTGTGTCTCATGGTGGCGCCCTGTTGAGCCACGGCCATCCATTCGGCCACGGACAAGGGGGGATTAACTTCAAAGGCGGATCGTTGGGCCGTGTGGACCGACTTGACTGCCACGCGCAGTACATCCTCGTCGTGTTGAAAATCGCGATTGGCCTTGCTAGTGGAGGGCAGGAATCGTCGTCGTCGTCGTCTCTGTGGGGTACGGGATGGTTCGGGTCGCTTGGGTGACATTGGTGTGCTCCTTGACTTTCTCCCGGGTGTAACTTTCATAGTGGCTGCCGTCGAGCTGGCGTTACTGGTACTGTTGGTCAGATGAGTGTTCGAGGTTGCGGTGGACGATGGTACTGTTGCTGTTGCTGTCGATGTCGATGTCGATGTTGCTGTTGCTGCCGTTCGTTGCGGTGTGGACGTTCGACTGCCTGGAACGACGTGTGGCGCGAATCTGTCCAAAGGTCGTCGGTAAGTGTTGCGCGTGGGTGTTTGGACGGCATAGGGACGCATCTGCAAGATACTCTCGTCGCCCAGTGTGTCTGTCGTTGGCGCTGCGTAAATTTGGGGTGGTTCTTGCGCCTGTCTAGTATTGTTGGCTTGTGCGGAGGCTCGAGCGGGAGGAGGCGGACCCAAGCCCAGTGAGGAAGTATCCAGGCTACCCAGTGACTGACTACCGGTAGCACGATGTTGGTCGTCGGGTAAGCGCTGGCTATATCGCTCATGCTTTCTGGCGTCTGGCTGTTGGCTCGACATGCTGTCTACTGTAGTCTAGTATACTCGTAAGCGGGCTTTCCCCTTATCTAGTGGCGTCTCTAGTGGCGTAAGGAACGAATGAATGAATGATACCGTATACAGTACCTAACCTGGTACAGTATATACGATCTAACAGAAGACAGCAGACAGCAGACAGCAGACAGCAGACAGAAGACAGCAGACAGCAGACAGCAGACAGCAGCAACAAACAAAGCGATTGTGATGATGTATGATGATGTGCATCCATGTACGGTACATGCACCGAGTCTAGGCAGGATGGATGCAAAACAGCCTCGTGATCCTCCGCGCGCGTTTCGCGCTATCTATTATTGACTCGTTCGACTGCTTTCCTTTCGACTCGTCACAATCATTCACAATTCTTCGAAAGAACGACAGAAAGACTTTCACCATGGTCCGTCTCTCACCCACCACATCACCGTCGCTGTTCAATCGATGCTTGTCTACCACGCAGAGTCATGTGCTACTTCGATTCGCCTTTATATTCACTCTAATAGTCTTTTGGTGGTCCCACCAGAAAAAAGAACGCTTGTTTCATTCGTCCGGAGACGTTCAAGTGGCGACCGCGGCCAGCAGCAGCAGCAGGAGCGAATCGCCACTGGACATGTGCCTAGATCCAGACGATCCAGAAGAATGGATACTCTTAACACCCGCCACGTGCCAATGCCTAGATCCGCTAACGCCCGCGCGGCGCTACAACGAACCAGTCTGGGACGCCCAGCACCAGCGTCTCGTGCGCACTGCCACTACTGGTATTCCGCCGCCGAATCACAATAGTAGTAAGAATACTACTACTGCGCGCTCCGCAAGAGACAACAAGCCGTCTCTTGTTTGGATTGGCGATTCCATTGTCGAACGATGGAACGGAACGCGCGGCATGGGAGCGAGACCTTATCCAGAGTACCGGCAAGTCTTTGACGCGTACTTTTGTTCGGAAACAGCGCCATTCGCAGGCCTCGCCTTGGGTACGTCGGGAGACACGGGCGTGGAATTGCTCTGGCATTTGCAAAATGGCATGCTACCTGACACGTTGCAACCAGATTTGTGGGTCATTGTGATTGGTACCAACGATCTGGGACGGTGGGACTGTTCGAAACGCACCGCCGCCGCGGCCATTTTGAACGTGGCGGAATATCTGCACGCGGCTCGACCCGACGCTGCCGTCGTGATCCACGGTCTGTTACCGCGGAGCGACTACTTTGGAGAAGATCCGGTGGATTACTCGCTGGGGCGAAGATGGGATCAAATATTGTGGATTAATCGCGAACTGAAACGCTTTTGTTCGTTGCACGACAAGTGGGTTTATTTAGAGTCCAGCCGCTTGTTTTTACGCAAAAAAGTTGAAGACGGAACTGACACACAGGGTGAGCTGGAGATTTTACCAGATACCATGGAGGATGCATTGCATCCCAGTGTGGAGGGGTACCGACAATGGGGTGAATACATGGTGAAACGACTGGAGAAAGTGCTATTACGGAACGAACCATGACAAGTACATGAACAACCGACTACCAAACAGCCTCTCCAGCGAAAGCCTCCTCCTCGAGAAAAGCTTCCTTGGACGAATGAAAGTCGAGCGCACGACCAGCCAAGCGTGCCAAAAATGAGCGTTCTTCAAGCACAAAACCTCCGCGGGTTATTTCGCTGAATGATGACAGCGATGACAGCTTGCAGGAGGCAAACGGAGCTTGCGCGAGGACGGCGGCCGCAGCTCCCGACGCTACCGCGGTGTCGCTGTAGGGGGTACAAGCCCACACGAAACCGAAAAGGACAAACGCGTGAACGAGATGCGCGAATGGCTCATCAAAGTTGGGTTTGAACCCCTCCGAGAAGAAAGGAAAGCATATGCTAGCAAATTCATTGCTCTTGGGCTTTATTCGGTCAAGATGATTGTCAATGTGTGCACCGAGGATGTTATCGCAGGGTTCGACTGGATCAACTCAACCCGTTCCACAAGCGCTGGATTACTGCTGCACTTGATCAAGACTAGTGGGGAGTACGATGGTCCTCGCAGACGGACTTCTATATGCTCACTGACCAAGGCAGTCTTCTAGGTATGGCGCGCCGACGCTCTCGACACACAGTGAATGCATTGCAATGTACTACTGTAGTATATCATATGAATGGTAGTATATTTCTTATCGAACTACTGCACCGGTAGCTATAGCGATGGTGTCGGAGAACTCATGCAAAAATAATCGAAATCAGATGAAGTACTACTTGTGTCAGTGTACAGCATTTCCCTATGTGACTGCCTCACGCATGTACCATGATGGTAACCAAGCTACCCGTGTTGTAAATATCACGGATACACAATGGCAGCACATCCATGAGCACCTGACACGCGTCCGAGTCTTGTTGTTGCAAGAGGACGCCAATTTGACCTTTGCCACTGCCACTGCCGAGCAGCAGCCTCGCTCGAGTACTACTAGTCAGGAACATGACTTGTTGCAAGAAAGAAATATTGATGAAACGATGTCAATCCTAAAGATGAACTACTTAGTTTATGGGTAAGTAGTGTAAAGACAACTGAAAGTTGCTGCAAGATGCGTTGGCAGA
>Ga0307981_1002173_pt1 | contig 16300 bp, 10 predicted proteins | sample OrgLakmetagen987_FD_201849 | JGI IMG/M metagenome (GOLD analysis project Ga0307981, IMG submission 201849) | Saline water microbial communities from Organic Lake, Antarctica - #987 | ecosystem: Environmental > Aquatic > Non-marine Saline and Alkaline > Saline | place: Antarctica: Organic Lake... | reverse complement strand
TTAAATTTTATTTTAATATTTTTATTTATAATTTGTAAAAAGTGTTCTAGACGTTTATATAATCTTCTAGATTATTTTTTAGTTTTTATTTTAATATTTTTATTTCTAATTTTAATAATAATTTAGATGTCACAGTTGATAAACAGATGACACAACTGATAAACAGATGACATAGTTGATAAACAGATTACACAACTGATAACTAGATTACACAACTGATAAACAGATTACACAGTTGATAAACAGATTACACAGTTGATAAACAGATGACACAGTTGATAAACAGATGACACAGTTGATAAACCGATTACACAACTGATAAACAGATGACACAGTTGATAAACCAATTACACAGTTGATAAACAATTTATATTTTTATGTAAATAGTAAATAAGGTAAAATAAGATAAAAGTAATATTTGTAAATAAAAATACAAAATTGTTTTTATATAATATTATGAATTATTTAATTTAAGGAATTATAAACCTATAAAGATATTAAATGAATTATATACAACCTTCAAAATTAAAAATTAGTACACATACAATAACATGTAGTATAGGTGTAGATTTAAATTTACATGAAGTAAGTAGATTATTAGACATTTATAGAGAAAATATAGATATAGATGAATTAGAGAAAAAAAAAGGTAAATTTACAAATATAAATTTTTATGTGGAGAAAAAATATAATGATTTACCTAGAGGTTGTAAAGAATTAAAATTACCATCTAAAGTTTTTAATAATCAAATAACATTAGTATATAGATATTGGGGATTTAAAGAGATTAATTTAAAAATTTTTACAAATGGTAAATTACATATGACTGGTATTAAAGATACAAATTTTGAACCACAACATTTAGCGAATCATTTAATTGAAATTTTAAAAGATGTAAAATGGAAAATATGGTTTACAAAAGATTTTATAAATAATGAAATGTATAAAGATTATATTATTTATTTTAATAAAGATTCAAATAAATGCGAATATTGGAGACGAAATTTACATAATTATAATATTAATAATATTTTGAAATTATCTCAAAAATATTTTGAAAATCATATATCAAATAAAATTAATGATGTTAAATTAAATAATAATTGGGATATTTGGATGAAACACGAAGATATTCTTACATGGATGAAATACAATATTGATATTTCTCTAAAAATGCTAGATTATTTTAATGAAATTAAAAATACTTTATTATTAATGAATGAATTTAATTTAGAATTTAGAGAAAATTATAACACACAATTAATACATTATAAACCTAGCATTAAAATAAATAAAAAATACAAATTACAAAAAAATAAAGAATATAAAAAAATACTACTTAAAAATATTACTAAAATTATTAAATGGCTTGAAAATTATAAAACTATTCTTATTAACTTAGAATCTACCGATAATAAAATTATTAACGAAATTAATGATAATAATATTAATGAAATTATACATAATTATAATATATTTATCAATACTAATAAAACTAATAAAACTAATAAAACTAATAAATCAAATGAGATAAATGAAACAAATGAATCAAATGAAACAAATGAAACAAATGAGACAAATGAAACAAATGAGACAAATGAAACAAATGAGACAAATGAATCAACTAAGATAAATGAAACAACTGAGACAAATGAAACAAATGAGACAAATGAAACAAATGAGACAAATGAAACAAATGAGACAAATGAAACAAATGAGACAAATGAAACAAATGAGACAAATGAATCAACTAAGATAAATGAAACAAATGAGACAAATGAATCAAATGAGATAAATGAATCAAATGAAACAAATGAGATAAATGAAGCAAATGAGATAAAAAATGGTTATATGAAGATATATTCTAGATATCACGATAAAGAATTTAAATTTACCGATTTAAAAATTAAGTTAATTAATTGTGATTTTTCTACTAGATTTACAAATAATATAGAAATCATACGTAATATTTTAAAAGTCAAATATAGAATATATTCATCATTAAATGCAGATAAAAAATATCCGGGTATTATTACAAAATTTAGATATAATAATAATTATTCTGATATTACAAAATATTCACCTGGTGTTTGTTATTGTGAAGTAAATTGTATAAATAAAAAAAAAGCAAATGTAAATTGTATTTATATTACAATTAGTATTTTTAGATCTGGTAGTATAATGATTACAGGTTCTAAAAGCATAAAACAAATATCTTTTGTTTACGATTTTATTAATTATTTTATTAAAAAACATTTTAATGAAATATGTGAAGAAGCTGATGCAAATTACAGAAATGATAGTTATTATGAATTTAATGATAATAAAAAAATATTACGAAAAAAACAAATATATTATATTAAAAAATCTGATATTATATAATTAATTTATAGTAAATAATCATATTCTATTTTAATTTTTTTATTATTAATTATAGATTCAGGTAAAATATATATATTATTTTTATTTATATAAATAATTGATAAGTTATTTAATTTATCTAGAGAATTACCTAATGGTTTATTAAAATTATTACCTAATTTTAAATTTTTTAACTTTTTTAATTTATTTAATGAATTACCTAATATTTTATTAAATTTTTTACCAAAATATAAATATTCCAAATTTTTTAATTTATCTAAAGAATCGCTTAAAGAACTATTAAAATTTAAACCAAATGATAATTGATTTAAATTAACTAAATTATTAAATGAATTACCTAATGGTTGATTAAAATTATTATCAAAATTTAACGATTCTAATTTAGTTAATTTATCTAGAGAATTACCTAATGGTTGATTAAATTTTAAACCAAATGATAAAGATTTTAAATTTATTAAATTATATAATGAATCATATAATGGATAATTAAATTGTTCAGATAGTAATAATCCTTCTAAATTAGTTAATTTATGTAATGAATTATCTAATGAATAATTAAATTTATTTCCTAAATATAATTGTCTTAATTTTATTAGATTATCTAGAGAGTTATTTAAAGGATAATTATAATCATGAGATAAATATAAAAATTCTAATTTTTTTAAATTATGTAATGAATTTTCTAAAGAATGATTAAATTTATTACCTAATCGTAATGAATTTAAATTTATTAATTTATGTAATGAATTACCTAATGGTTTATTAAAATTATCATTTAAAACTAAATCTTTTATTTTAGTTAAATAATCTAATGAATTACCAAACGGTTGATTATATGTATTTCCAAAATTTATATATTTTAAATTAACTAATTTATGTAATGAATTACCAAATGGTTTATTAAAATTACTATTAAAATATAAATTTTCTAATTTTGTTAATTTATGTAATGAATTATTTAATATTTGATTAAATTTTTTACCAAATGTTAAATAATTTAAATTAACCAAATTATCTAGAGAATTACTCAATGGTTGATTAAAATTATCATTAAATGCTAAACCTTTTAAATTTGTTAATTTATATAATGAATTGTGTAATGGATAATTATATTGTTTAGATAACCATAAATATTTTAAGTTAACTAGATTATTTAAAGAATTACCTAAAGGTTGATTATAATTATTTTCAAATGTCAATATATTTAAATTAGTTAATTTATGTAATGAATTATTTAATGGTAAGTTAAAATCTTGTCCTAATTTTAATTTATCTAAATTTATTAATTTATCTAATGAATTACCTAATGGTTTATTAAAATCTATTATTAAGGTTTTTAAATTAGTTAATTTATTTAGAGAATTATCTAATGGTTGATTAAATTTATTTCCAAAATGTAAATATTTTAAATTAATTAAATTATCTAGAGAATTACCTAATAATTTATTAAAATTATTATCAATTTTAAGTTCTATCAAATCTTTAAAATATAATTTATTTATATTTTTAAACAAAGGAAAATTACTATTTTTTAATTCAAAATAAATGAATTTTATATTTATAGAATCAAAATAGTTTTTAATTTCAGGATATAAATAATATAATAATAATGTATTTAATTTTTCTTCATTTTTATTAACATATCGTTTAACTATTTTTTCATTATAAAATATATAGAATTTATTTACATTATAACTTTTATTTAACTTTAATTCTTTTATTTTTGTTTTATTTATTTCTTTTAATATTATTACATATAATGTTTCTCTTTCATCATAATTATTAAAAAAATAGTTTTGTTTTGTTTTTGATAAATACCATATATTATCTTTACTTAAATATATTTGATGTATTAATTCTTTATGTGTATATACACTAAAATTATTATTTTCATATATAGGTTTAAATGTTAATATTTTTTTCATATATTGATAACTATTATTAGTTGTATAATTTAGTTGTAAATTAACAGTTGTATTTAAATTAACAGTTGTATTTAAATTAACAGTTGTATTTAAATTAACAGTTGTATTTAAATTACCAGTTGTAATTATATTAGTAAAAAAACATTCATATGATGTAATTAATTCTTCAATATTTTCTATAAATAATAATGATTTATATTTTTTTAATATTTTTACTATTTTTTGTAATTTTAAATAGTTATTTATATATTCTTTTAATTTATTATTAAAAAAATCATAAATAGGTATATTACCTTTAACATATTGTAATAATACCCATATTATTATAGTTATATCTTCTTTAATATTTAATATAAATGATGGTATAAATAAAGTATAATTATAATCTAATTTAGTATTTTTAACTGATGTATTATTTTTAACTGTTGTATTAGTTTTAACTGTTTTATTATTTTTAACTGTTGTATTATTTTTAACTGTTGTATTATTTTTAACTGATGTATTGGTTTTAACTGATGTATTATTTTTAACTGTTGTATTAGTTTTAACTGTTTTATTATTTTTAACTTTTGTATTATTTTTAACTGTTTTATTATTTTTAACTGTTGTATTATTTTTAACTGATGTATTTGTTTTAACTGATTTATTATTTATATTTTTTTTTATATAAGAGAAATAATTATTTATATCATTAGTATTAGTATATTCACTTTTATCTTTTAAAATATGTAAATCTTTTAACATTCGATTTTGTAAATCATTTTTTATTATTGTAATTAGTTTAATAATTAAATCATAATAAATGTAATTTTTTTTAGATAATTTTTTAGATGATTTTTTATATGTTTTATCGTTATTGTTTTTAATACTAGATGTTTTAGTTAATTTCATTTTAAAAATTATAATTTAATCTAGATGTTTATTTAATTTAATATAATATAATTTAATCTAGATGTATGTTTAATTTCAATTAAAAAATATTTAAAAATATTTACAAAAATAATAATTTAATCTAGATGTTTATTTAATTTCAATTAAAAAATATTTACAAAAATAATAATTTAATCTAGATGTTTATTTAATTTTAATTTAAAAATATTTACAAAAATAATAATTTAATCTAGATGTTTATTTAATTTTAATTTAAAAATATTTAAAAATATTTACAAAAATAATAATTTAATCTAGATGTTTATTTAATTTCAATTAAAAAATATTTAAAAATATTTACAAAAATAATAATTTAATCTAGATGTTTATTTAATTTCAATTTAAAAATATTTAAAAATATTTACAAAAATAATAATTTAATCTAGATGTATGTTTAATTTATAGTAATTTTGTCATTATTTAATATATGTTGTGGTAGTAATTTTATTTGTTTTTCACTTATAAAAATAGTAGATAATTTTTTTAATTTATCTAGAGAAGTATGTAATGGATATTTATAATTAGTAGTAAATTCAATTGATTCTAAATTTTTTAAATTATCTAGAGAGTTATGTAATGGATAATTATATTTATCAAAACTTATACTTTTTAATTTAGTTAATTTATCTAGAGAATTATTTAATGGTTTATTATATTCTATAAATAATGTAGTAATATTTACAAATTTATTTAATATATTATTTAATGGTTTAGTAAAATTTTTTATCATTAAAAATTTTAAATTTTTAAATACTGAATCATCTATAGTTTCAAATATTTTATATTTTTCATCTGTTAGTATATATTCATCTTTAATTTCAAATTTTAAGTTTATTGAATCAAAATACTTTTTAATATCTGGATATAAATTATATAATATATTTAAATCTATACGCTTATCATTATCTATAAATTCCATATCAAATAAACGCATATAATTAAATTTAAATTTAGTTATATTATAATCTTTATTTATTGATAATTTTTTAATCTGTTCTTTATTTATTTTTTTTATTATTATTACACATAAATCACCATTATTAACATTAACATTATAACTACTTATTAATTCTTCTTGTTCTTCAAGTGAGAAATACCATTTATCATTTGCACTAAAATATATTTTATCTATTATTTTTTTTAATGTATATATACATATTTTATCATTTTCATAATTAGGTTTGAATGTTAATAAATCTTTTATATATAAATAACTATTATTACTATTATAGTTTATTTTTAAATTTTTAGATTTAGTATCTATAATATTAATAAATAAATTGTCATATAATAAAATTTCTTTTTCTACATTTATTTTTAATTTTTTTAATAAAACTTTATGATTTTTTAATATTATTATTATTTTATGTAATTTTATATATATATTAAAATAATCAATTAATTTATTATTAAAAAAATCTTCAATTGGTATATTACCTTTTATATATTGTAATAACAACCATATTAATATATTAACATTACTTGTTATATTTAATATAAATAATGGAAAATTAATATGTTTTGATTTTTTTTTATTAATATTAGAGATATTATTTTGTTTACTTTTATTAATTTGTTTCATAATATTTTTTTTTGTTTTAAATAATTTACTAGTATTGTTTGGTTTAATATGTTTTTCTATATTAGTAAAATAATTATTTATATCGTCATTATTTTTATATTTTGTATTAATTTTTAAAATAGATAAATCTTTTAACATTTGACGTTTTAAATTATCTTTTACTAATATTAATAATTTAATAGTTAAATCTTGTGGAATATCAGTTATATATAATTTATCAGATATAAATTGTTTATTAGTTCTAAGTGATTTATTTAATTTTAATTTCATTTATTATTTTATATTTTATATAATATATAATATAAATTAATTTATGAAATATACAAATTATATAAATTATATAAATAATAAATGAATTTATACTATAAATAATAAATGAATTTATACTATAAATAATAAATGAATTTATACTATAAATAATAAATGAATTTAAATATTATTACATTATCTTTAATTGCTGGAATAGCATATTCATTACAAAATATAACTGAAAAATATATATTTAATAAGGATACAAATATAAATATAGTTAAAGATTATTTTTTAACTAGAATGTTATTTACATTTCTAATATTTCTAACAATTTATTTATTATCTCCTAAAATAATAAATATAATATTTAATACAAATTATAAAAATAAAAAAGTTAATATATCAAATAGTTTAAATAATTTATTATTGTTTATTATAAATTATTGGTTTATAACATTAATAGCATCAGTTTTTTTTGTTATATCAGTTTATTTTATGTTAATTGGTTTAAATAAATATCCTATATCTAAATTTACACCTATATTTTTAATATCATATTTATGTATTAATATAATAGCAGGATATTTATTATTTAATGAAATAATTACTATTTATAAAATATTAGGCTTAATACTAGCAATTATTAGTATTATACTTTTTTATATATAATTTATTTTATTTATTATTTTTGTAATATTTTTATTTTGTAAATATAATTTTATTCTAGAGTTTTATAAATATTTTATTATTTTTATTAAAAAATTAATAATTAAAAAATTAAATAATTAAATAATTAAATATTAAAATAATGAATGTAATACATTTAATAATTTAGTTTTATAATCTAAAGGAATATTTGCAAAATCAATCATTTTAGAATTATATAAAAATAAATTTTCTTTTGTAATAATATTAAATATTTCTAGTTTATTAAACCATTTATCATTTAATTGTTCTTTAGTATAATTTTTATTTATATCTCTTGAATATTCTAAATAATCTTCTATTAAACTATAACAACTAGAATTATTAAATATTTTTCTAATATTAGTATTATTAGCTTTAACAAATGGTTTATTTGTATTTATACCAGCTTCTTTTAAAAATAATTTAGAAAAATAACAAGATGTGATATTATCAGATACATCACCAAATAAAATTTTATATATTAAATATTCTTTTCCAGATCTAAAATCTTTTAATATTCTATCTGCTAAAGATTTACCTGACAAATCACAACAATCTATTTGTGAATTACATAATTGAATATAATCTTTATCATTTGCCATAATTAATATTTTTTTAGAATATTGTTTTGATTTTAAATATTCAACTATAATAGCTATTAAATCATCTGCTTCTAAATTATGTTGATATAATATAATATTTCTAGTTTCTTCTTGTAATTCTCTAATTAATTTATTTCTAACATATGGAAATATATCAAAATTATTAAATTTATTTTTTACATGACTATCTTTTCTAGTATCTTTATATTTATTATTTGTATTTACTCTCCAATTATTAACATGTTTACAATCAGATGTAAATATAATATTATGCATTGGTATATTTTTATTTTTACATAATTTTATTAATTTTTCAAAGAATAATTTATCAAATTTCTCCATAAATACAATATCTTTCATCCAATCATAGGTATCCGGTATTTTCCATTCTGGTTTATCTATTTTTATTTTTATTTCATACCATCTACGAATTGCAAAAAATCTTGTAAATGTCATATAACTTAAATCTACTATACATATATTTTTATTTAAATCTAACACATTATTTACACAACCATCATTTATATCACATTTTTTATATTCTTTTTTACTTAATTTTTCATTATCATTAATATTTTCTATTTCTTCATTATCATCATTATCATTATCATTATCATTATCATTAATATTTTCTATTTTAATTTCTATTTCTTCATTATTATTAATATTTTCTATTTTAATTTCTATTTCTTCATTATCATTATTATTATCATTAATATTATTTTCTATTTCATCATTATCATTATCATTATTAATATTTTCTATTTCTTCATTAATATTATCATTATCATTATCATTATCATTAATATTATTTTTTATTTCATCATTATCATTAATATTATTTTCTATTTCATCATTATTATTATCATTAATATTATTTTCTATTTCATCATTATCATTATCATTATTATTATCATTAATATTATTTTCTATTTCTTCATTAATATTATCATTATCATTATCATTATCATTATTATTTTCTATTTCTTCATTTTCTATTTCAATTTCTTTTCTATTTATATTTATATTTAATAATATTTTATTTTTGTTAATATTTTTGTCATTTATTTTTGTTTTTGTTAATATTTTCATTAAATTTCTATTTTATGTTTAATAATTATTTACTGTTATATTTTTATTTTATGTTTAATAATTATTTACTGTTATATTTTTGATATTTAGTATTTTTTTTTTAATAATAATTTCTATTTATATAATGTAAAACAATTTTAAATTATTATATATAAATTGATAAAAAAAAACTTATAGTTGATTTATAAAACTTCTAGATGTTTTATAAACCTTCTAGATTAAAATTATATTTTACAAAAATAATACATAAATATTTGGTTAAATTTAACATAAAAAAATAGATAAAATTATATTTTACAAAATACAAATATAAATTAGTATATAAATTAGTATATAAATTAACATATATATAATTTATATTTTTAATTAACAAAAATTGTTTTACTTATATAATAATTTATCGTATGTTCAATAAAGATTTCAACTTTTTCAAGATGGATCGTATTGACAATTTTGTTACTTCTAAGATGGTTGATTGCATTGACAATCAACACCTTTTTATCAGATTTGGATTTTCCAAACCTGTTGAAGACAAAGAATTCCTACACCTTCAGGCAATCGGAATTTTTGACGGTATCGTAGAAGGTGATGAAAAAACGTATGGTGATGGATTCGGTTTCATCGAGAGATCTTATGCTCCACTTGAGCATGAATCTCAACACGTTTCATTCAAAGAGGCTCTTGTAGAGTATCTTGATTACATTACTTCTATTGAGGTTGAGGATAGTAATCAAGTTTCCAGACAAGACGCTAGTGGTCAAGCAGGTTATTCTATCTATTCACAGATGGGCATGTCTCCATGTGATCAAAAAAGACCTAAGCTATGGCTTAACTTTCCAAAACAGTTTATTCTGTTAAGAAAGTATAAGTTCATTCCTTAAGAGTTTTACAACTCTTTATGTCTTTAATGTTTAATGTTTAATGTTTAATGTAAAAAAAAACAAAAACAAATTTTTTTTTAATTATATTTAAAATAATTAATTAATATAAATATATTAAAAAAAAATATAATAATGGATAAAAAAAAAAATAGTAAAAAATATAAAAAATATAAAAAAAAAAAGTTTTATAAATTAAGTGGCATAAGTAAATTAAGTAAAAAAACCAAAAAATATTTATATAACATATTTATAAAAAAAAAAAATACAACTAATTATAGTACTAAAATATTAAAAAATAATTCTAGTTCTATTCCTAAATCTAAGTTAACACATAAATCATCATCATTTAATAATATTATAAAGATGATGATGAAAAATCCATATAAAGAAAATGGAAATGTCAATGTAAAACCATTTATTAATAAATGGAGAAAAAAACAAAACAAAACAGAAGAATTAAAAAAACAAGAAGAATTAAAAAGAAAAACCAGAACAGGAACAAATAATGTTAATGTATTACCAAATAGTATATCACAAACTAGTGTATTACCACATAATGTATCACAAAATAATGTATCACAAAATAATGTATCACAAAATAGTGTATCATCAAATAATAGTTCAAGTTTATCAAATGAAAATAATAAATCTATTTTACCTTCAACTAGAGTATTACATTTACAAAATTATAATAATAATGAAACTAATGTATAATATTAAAAATAAATATTTTTAAAAAAAAAAATAAAAACCATTAATTAACTATTAGTTAATAATGTGTATTGCTCTAGATATTTATTTTCAATATGTAGATGTTTTTTACAACAATATAAATATTGTTCATCAATATCTGTAATTTCAATATCTTTATAAACTTTTGATTTACATCTTTTATATTTATGTTTATCTAAAATTATATATTCACATCTATATCTATTTGGATATCCATATATAGTTTTAATAACATTTTTTTCATATTCTGGATGCTGAATATATATATTATCCGCATTTTCTATTTCACGTAATTCTTTTTTTATCTGTTCTTCTTGTGTAATAACTTGTTTTTTTGTTGAATAATATTCTTTATCAAATTTTTTTTTTTCATCAATAAGTAAAAATTCAATTTCAGTTTTATTTAATCCATCTAGATTAAAAGTAGGTTTTACATATATATTAAACAAATAATCACCAAATGCTCTCTCCACACCATTTACACATTTAACCATTTCACCTATATCTAAATTAGATACACCCATTATATTATTTATACTATTCATATTTATACTTTTAATATCCTCATTATCCACATTATCCTCATTATTTACATTATCCTCATTATTTACATTATCCTCATTATCCTCATTATTTACATTATCTTCATTATTTACATTATCTTCATTATTTATATTATCTTCATTATTTACATTATCATTATTATCTTCATAATTTAAATTAACATTAATAAAATCAATAATAAAATTCATAATAAATTATATAATAATTTATTTAATAAATTCAATAATAATATAATTATATAATAATTATAAAAAAAAATCAATTTTACATTTTTTTTATAAAATTATAATTATATTAAAATATTATATTAAAATTTAAAAAATTTAAATTAATTTATTATAATATGGTATATCATTTTCACTACACCATTTTTGGGCATTTATAGTTTGTGTAATTAATCTATTATTAATATTTTTAATAAATAATTTTTGTTTATTTAATAAATTGCAAAATTTAAGTGTAAAATTAATATTTTTAATTTGTTCGTTTACAATCTCAATATTAATATTATTTATATAAATATAAAATAATTTTTTTATATTATTCATATTATTATCATTATTCATGTTATTCATATTATTCATAGTATTCATGTTATTCATATTATTCATGTTATTCATATTATTCATGTTATTCATGTTATTCATATTATTCATGTTATTCATATTATTCATGTTATTCATATTATTATCATTATTCATGTTATTTATGTTATTCATCTTATTCATGTTATTTATGTTATTCATCTTATTCATGTTATTCATCTTATTCATGTTATTTATGTTATTCATCTTATTCATGTTATTCATCTTATTCATGTTATTCATCTTATTCATGTTATTTATGTTATTTATGTTATTTATGTTATTCATGTTATTTATGTTATTTATGTTATTTATGTTATTTATGTTATTTATGTTATTCATGTTATTTATGTTATTTATGTTATTCGTGTTATTAACATTATGTAAGTTGTTAATAATAAAATTAATATTATTAATTTGTTTATATACATTGTTGTGATATTGAATTTTTACGTTATTAATTTTATTATTTTTAATATTATTTAATAATATTTCGTTATCATTGTCAATTTTATTCCAATTATAAAGTATATTAATAAGATTTGTTTTAAATGTATCTTTACAACCTTTAAATCCAATAGCAATAATATATTTTTCACTATTTGCAAGTCTACTAGTTTTTGGTTTGTAAATATATACATTATCAAAAAATAAATATACTAAAAAAATCATATCAATAGTTAAAATATTATTCATGTCAAATATTTTAATCATTAAGCAACCATTTATATCTAGACAACATAAAGCACTTATAATTTGTGAATATATTAATTTACTTGCAATTTCTTCTTGATGGTTAATATCACATGTAAAATCTAACCCTCCATCACCAGTTACTAAAATACATTTATTATATTTAAATCTTTCATATAAATAATTAATATTATCTGAATTAGTTAAATCACCTTTATTATCAATACCAGATAATATTTTAACTTTATCTTTATTTTCTTTAATAAAATTAATAGATTTTTTCCAAGAAGGAATATTAATATCGTATTTATCATTTAATAATGTAATACCATAATAAATATCTTTATTATTACTTTTATTTATATTTCTATAATAATTTAATGCTTCAATAAATCCACCTGGGCCTTCTGCTAAATGTAAAGTTGCTATATGTTCATATTGATTTATATGCTTAAAAAAAATATTAAATGTTTCAATCATTTTATAAAAACTTCTACTTAATGTATTTAATTTAGATAATTGTAATTTTTCTGAATTAATTTTAATTTTATAACTTAAATTATTATTTAAAATTAATACATTTTTATAATACATTTTATATTGAAAATTATTATTTAATAATTTACAATTATTAATACAAACAAATTCATAATCATTTGTAAGTGATTTAACTTTATCCCAATTATTTTTATTATTATCAATATTTTGTTTAAGATTAATTAATTTATATTTATATTTAGGATTATTTATACTAATTCTAGATTGAAATATAGATTTAGATTTAATAAAATAATTATTTATTATATCTATTTTTTTACTATTTAATGTTTCTTTACTTAAAATAGAATTTAAATTTTTAATAATTAGACTATTATCATTTATTTTATTATTAATACATTTTAATTCTATATTCATATTATAAATTAATTTCATATTCATTTTTTGTATATTTTTATTTTTTAATATTTTATCAAATTCATTTGTTATATCATATATAAACATGTTTTTTAATTATAATAATATAATGATATTTAAATTATTATAATTTCTAATTCTATAAAATTAAATAAATTATTTCTTAACTTAATAAAAATTGTTTATATTAATTTAAATACCATCATATTAATATATATAATAATATCTAAAAATATAAATACATAAATACATAACATTAAATATACTATAAACAAAAATGGGAGTACCAGGATTATTTAGTTATCTACGTAAATATAATAAAAAAAATGACCAATTTAGTACTATTAAAAGTATTTTACCACAACCAAATGAAAATATACATTTATATCTAGATTTTAACGGTGCTATGTATCAAGTTATTAAACCAGAAATCAAAACAAATGAAACATTAATTTTACATATTCTAGAATATCTAGATAACTTAATTAAAATTTTTACATATAATCAACTTAATCACACAAATGATAACAAAAATGATAACACAAATGATAACAAAAATGATAACACAAATAATAACACAAATGATAACAAAAATGATAACACAAATACAAATGATAACACAAATACAAATAATAACCTAGATATACAATTAGACGAGATATTAGTTACAAAATTATTTCTAGCTATAGATGGTGTTCCACCTCGTGCTAAAATGGAACAACAACGACAAAGACGTTTTCATTCTATATGTAAGAAAAAAAAAACTTCACAAATAGATAAAATATATGGTAATGAATTTGATAAATCTAGTACAAATTGGTATTTAGATACAAATATGATTACTCCTGGTACAGAATTTATGGAAGAATTAAGACAAGCATTAACGCATCATTTTTCTAGTAATGAATTATATCGTAATATGGAAGTAATATTTTCTGATTGGAGTCAATCAGGTGAAGGAGAACATAAAATAATTAGACATTTAAGTAAATATCCAACACCAGAAGATACAAAAACTATAATTTATGGTTTAGATGGTGATTTAATTATGTTATCACTTGCAACACAGTTAAATAATATATTTTTATTACGTGAAGCCTATGAATATGGACAATATGCATTTGAACATGAAGGATATCCATATTTGTATATGGATATAGATTGTTTTAAAATTGGATTAATTAAAGAATGTTGTGGAAAATATATGAAAAAACCTATTGAAATTATTACTGAAAATGAAATTGATAGATTTATAAATGATTATATTGTTTTAACTATGATTTTAGGTAATGATTTTATGCCTAAGATTCCATGGATAAGTATTAAACAAGATGGTCATGTGGTATTATTAGGTGCTTATTATCAAATACAAAATGGTATTGATTATTCAACAGATGATAATTTAAGGTGGTTATTTGATAAAGAATTAGGTAATTTAAATATAATAATGTTACGTGGAATTTTTAGTATTTTATCAAAACAGGAAAATAAATTAATGACTAAATTTATTAATAAAAGAGCTGAAAGTAAAATTTTTATACCTAGAGATTCAACAGAAAGAGAAAAACAACAAATATTAATAGATTTTTTACCTTTAACATGTAAATCATGGATGAATGCAGAACAAGAAATAAAGCCTTGGTTACCTCAATGGCGTTCTAGATATTATTCCCTATGTCATCGATTAAATACACATAATAACCAAGATGAAATTATTAAAATATGTAAAGATTATATTACAACATTACTTTGGAATGCTAAATATTATTTATGCGGTTGCCCTTCATGGACATGGTATTATCCATATTCATATTCTCCTACATTATCTGATATATTTAATTATTTAGACGAATATAAAACACTAAATCATATTACATTAGATGAAGGATTACCTACTAATACCCAAACATTATTAATGATGGTTTTACCAAAAAATAGCAATGTATTAATGCCTAAATCTGTATTTAAAAAAATAACTGAAGATAATTTATTAGATAAAATATATTTTCCTGAAGGTTATAGTATAAATATACCATTACATACACGTTATTATGAATGCACACCTATAATACCTAAAATAGATATTAAAAAAACAGAAGAAATAGTAAATAAATGTAAATTAACTGAATTAGAAGAAAAAAGAAATATGATAGGTAATTATAAATATTATAAATATGGAGAATTAATATGTAATGAAATAAAACATCATAATATTTAATTTTAAATTAATAATCTATAATTACATTTATTCTATTTCTTCTATTTATATAATCCATCTAGGTTTATATTATCCATATAGGTTTATATAATACATCTAGGTTTATATAATCCATATAGGTTTATATAATCCATATAGGTTTATATATAATCCATCTAGGTTTATATAATCCATATAGGTTTATATAATACATCTAGGTTTATATTATCCATATAGGTTTATATATAATACATCTAGGTTTATATTATCCATCTAGGTTTA
>Ga0307981_1002169_pt1 | contig 16314 bp, 11 predicted proteins | sample OrgLakmetagen987_FD_201849 | JGI IMG/M metagenome (GOLD analysis project Ga0307981, IMG submission 201849) | Saline water microbial communities from Organic Lake, Antarctica - #987 | ecosystem: Environmental > Aquatic > Non-marine Saline and Alkaline > Saline | place: Antarctica: Organic Lake... | reverse complement strand
AGGGGCGGAGAAACAAAAAGGCGCAAAAGGCGGCGACCGCCTGCCGCACTCGCCAGCGACTATTCGTACTGCTGCTATTTCTATTACTGATAGGCCCGTTGGACGGCCGTATTCGGTGGGAGACGCTGCGAGCCCAGCGACGGAATCGGTTGGGCAAGTTGTTGCGTGAAAGAGTCGCATCGAGTTGGGCTACTTTGTTAGTAGCAGTAGTAGTAGCAGTAGTAGTAGCAGTAGTAGTAGCAGTGGTAGTAGCAGTGGTAGCACTGTGAGAGGTACACGCTACAGTTCCCAAACGATTCGGTCGACGATACGAGGTTGCAGTAGCAGCAGCAGCAGCAGCGACAGCGTGCGGTGACGACCAGTGTGTCCGCGAGGCTGCCAGAGGTGCAAAGGCGTGACTCTCCATGGACCAGCCGAGAAGCAGCACCGCTAGTAACAGCAGGCTTTTGTTGGGTATAGACGACGCCATGATGGTTGAACTATCGACTGGCACGGTTGTGAATAACGACAACGACAACGACAACGACGCCTTCGACAGAACAACGAATGAATGCACCCGCGACCCTGTTGTCGATGCGTGAATGAAAATGATGGGTGAATGATGGGTGAATGATGGGTGATGGGTGCCTGTATGGTGCCTTCGAAGCAGTCCGAAGCCGACGAACGACGAAAACGCAAAAGCTTCATTCCACTTTTTGGCGCGTACGAAAGCGTTCTTCGAGAACATTCTTGAGGAATTATAAGGAAGCCGCCGTCCACGTAGCCTTTGCAATTCGGAACGAGAATCCAAGCGTGGTTTGTTGATGGCAATAGCATCACAAATAATCACAATGAGAATGAGAATCCCGTCCATTTCTGCGTAAAAGCGAACAAGGACGACAGGATACCATCACATCTACTAGGCTAGTAGGTTGTAAAGTACACATTGAAAAAGCCTAGACATTATACAAGAAGCACAGAAACAACAAGCAACATGGATATCGCGCACGCGGCCTTGTCTCGCATTACCGCGCAGCAGAATCCGCACCAGTGGGCTCTGCAAGCCGTCTGTCCTACTTCTACGCTGACCGATCACCGTTACTACTTTTTGGATCAAGCCGGCTGCAGTCCAGAGGGCGACACGGCCTTGCATCGACTCACGGCCTTGCACTGTTCGGTCGCAGCCGTGGCTCACTTTTTGGAACATGCGGCACGGCATCGACAGTATCTTCTTGGTACTGATACCGCTGATGCCGCTGATACCTCCGGCACTCCTACCAACACTACCGCGACCGCATCATCTAAAGCACCATCCCCGTATGCGCACTTGAAAGTCCCGCCGCCGGCCGTGACCGACTGCAACGCCCAGGGCGTCACGCCCTTGCACGTGGCCGTGCATCGCAACTCGTGGCACGTGGACCAAACGGTCGCGTTGCTCCTCCGGGAAGCGCCCACAGGTAAGGTCGCTTCCATGCCCCTGTGGCGAACGAGCACTTATCCGCTGCACATTTTGACAGGACACAGTGTGACGCTTTCGGCCGTGGCGTTGGAACAATTGATCCGGGCCGATCCGACCGTGGCCGCACGGCAAGATGTGGTGGGCGATACGCCCCTGTCGCTCGTGTGGAAGAATACGCTGCGATTCCGATGGGCCCAGGCGTGGGAAAGTTCCAATCAGCACTGTCCTTACTTCAAGGTCGCTGGAGACTTGTCGTGGATGACGGTGATTTCGCCGGATCAGTTTTGCTGCTATTCGTTGCAACTCATTTCGGCTGCCACGGAAAAGTTTGGCCTTGGTCCAGCAGTAGCAGCCGTCAACTGGTTAGACGTCTGCGGAACAGACAGATGTCCCCCCTTGTTGATTCGGATACTCCTGCACCGACAGCGTCGTCAGCACCCGCATCTAGACTGTGACTACAGCATTCAGGCTCTGGGGAGTCTGGCGGATACAGATTGGGCTGGCCGCACGCCCTTGCACGTGGCGGCGGCGGCGGCCCCCGTCACACTCCAATTCGTACCACCCCAAGTGGCGTCTCAGTTGACAACGGTCGTGGAACTCATCTTGCAGAGTTATCCGGCGGCGGCGGCCGTGCGGGATGGAACTGGTCGATTGCCGGTCCACTACTTGTTGGCGGCGTGTGGTGCTGGTAGCGGTGCGCAGCAGCATGCTACCCCTGCGTCAGTCACACCGTCAGCCTTGTTGTCTCTAGTGCGAGAGTATCCCGACTCCTTGTCGATGCAAGACCCTGTTTCGGGTCTTTATCCGGTACAACAACTAGCTGCTATCACGGCTGGTGATAATGATGTTGTTGGGTCGAAGAATGCACCCGAAATCGAGACGGATCTCATTTACCGCATGCTGCGCTCCTGTCCCGACGTGATGAGCTATCATCGCAACGCTGCCGAGCCCGACGCTGACAGCCAAACCATGGCAGTTTGCTAGTGGGATGGACCATCGTGAATTGACGGAAACAGGCTGCTAGCTAGTTATATGCTGGCAACCAATACCGGTGAACAAAAAAGGTCCCTTGCGCTTAGCTCTTGGAGTATATGAATAACTTTACACTTGGCACTGGCTTGAATAGACATGATAGTAAGACGAAGATTACAGACTCTAAACAAGCACTACCTCTTGGTGTGACACTAATTAGCTTAACGGGTGAATTATTCTCGAACTATCCTTGCCTTTCGAGTACAAGGTCAGTTCCTTATCTAGTTGAGACAGAGTGAATTGCGAAATGTATTCGCGTCGAATACTGCCTGGATTTCCGGGGTTCACCAGCTTTGGGTTCTTGAAGGACACATAAAACAAGGCACGAGACATTTCCGACTCGTTGGCTCCACCACAGTGCAGCAATCGCGAATCAAAGAGACCGCACGATCCCTTGGGCAACAATCCAAGTACGGATGGCCGCGTTCGCAGCAACGTGTCCTTGCTACTTTCAATGCCCCCTGCTGGAATACTTTCGTCTTTAAATAGCTCGTGTGCATCCACCCTATGTGTGCCTGGGATCCATGTTGTCGGTCCCATGTCGATTTGCACGTCTTGAAGAGCGACAAAGCACGTGTAAAGGGCTGGTTCATCGTTACTCGTGGTGCACGGTGTGTCTGGATGGACGACTTGCCGTTGACTACCTGGATCAGACATAAGGCACGAGAGTTCGTACAAGACCGCATCGGGGCTCAGTAGTGCTTCCAACGTCTTGCCGACTGGACTATGTTGCAGTAGATTGCAAAGAGCGTCAGCAACCAAGGTTGATCCTAAGGGAATGGTGAGATCGCACCGATTCGTCTTTAACAGAACATCAGCAAACCGTTGAATGGGCAAGATTTCTTTGTTGGTAACTTGCTCTTCGGATAGTCTGCGCAAATCGTAAGCAAACTTGCGCATCTCGTCGGCAATCTTATCGGGGAGGACATTGTCGATGCGAACGACACCCTCTCGTCGGAGGACGTCTGCGTGCGCTTTGCCTTGGGCTTTCAGTAACTGTTTTTGACTCTTTCCTTTCGAACTTCCACCCCCAAACCCTCCACCAGAGCCAGCGCCTTTCACGATATTGGCTTGCAGCGGTGTGTAGGTATCCGCCATAAGGTCCGCTTCAAGTTGGCCTCGTCCCACCAGCATCTTTTCCTGTTCTTGATAGAGGAGGTCGGGGACATTACTAGCTGGCAAGGCGTTCCATGTTCGGACTGGTTTTGATGTCGGTACCCAGGAATAAACCAATAGTGCAGGAACTGTTGCTCCCGTCAGCAGTGCGCATCTTAGAAACCTGGCAGCGAAGAGCACCATTGTCTACCGTTCAATTTTTGAGGAACTTGGACCTTGGACGAGGCTTCATCAAGAATTTCAGGTTTCGGGCTTCGGATTCGATCCGTTTCTGAATTACATAATAATCAGACAGTTTCCAGAAATATTTGTATATGATATGTCCATGGTTCGGATAAAAATTGAGATTTATCGAACGGCACTGGAAAAGCTATATGTGGAGCTGCATCTTCGCCGGTCTACTCGTGCGGCCCGCGCGCCGGGCCGAAAGACCATTGGCCAAGGTTGAAAAAGGAGTACAGTAAATCAATTCTGCTCACGCCTGTCCGGCGCATTTGAAAAATTGAACACGTGCTCTTCTCAACTGCTGTCTGACAGTGCCAGTGCCGTGTAAAACATGGAACATTAAGGCAAAGCAAGACAGAAAAAAAGCCCAACACAACAACCACCAGTCTGCTTGCCACCACCAAACGCTTGATTCTGCATCGATTCCTGTACGGTTTCCAAGGACACGAGCCACCACTCCTGAAGGACTGGTGGAGTCTTTTCTAGTTGGCGTTGTTGAAGCTTTCCATCGTTAGCAACGGCGTCTCGCAAGGTACGTCCTCTGGCATCCTTATTTTCGATCCCCTTGGTTTCGGCTTTTCCTTTTTTGAGATTGTATCAACATCTTCAGACATATGAATAGTTTTCGTCTGTAGAGACACGATTTCGCCTAAGTAATTATGAATAACTTATGTCCACACGAGCCGGCAATGTTGGTGTCGACCCATCGGTTTGGTTTCTGGCTTGTTTGAGCATGGTGCATTCGGAGCAAGCGATTGAGATTTAAGCTTATTGTGTATTACGACAAGCCAGCACCAGTGTTTGACGTGATCCCGCCGTGTATGTCTCGTGTGTGTCCAAGTTGCAGTGCCGCGGTGCTCGCTTTGCATTCTAAAGTGCTGTTTTGGAGAACACTATCTCACGCAACCTTGTCTTTTTTCTCTTTCCTCCTTTTCTCTTTCCTCCTTCTCTCTTTCTCGGTGCACATCTTGTTCTTTCCGTTACCCAATTTATTTCGTGTGTGTATCGTTGAATCACACGAATGCGTTCCACCGACTTCTCCTTGGGTTTTTGTGCGTGCACGCTCTACGTTCTGTTCTGCTTGCTCCACGCTACGCTACCTGCTTCTCCACGCTTGACACTGCGCTACCATACGTTGATTGCTTCTTACTGATTTGGTTCGCATTGCTCGCTACTTGGCATGGAACCAAATCCGTGGACACCTCCTTGTTCCGCACTACTCACAATTGACAGACAGTTGTTGTTTTTACACCGGTCGTTACCGCCGCGGACCTGTTTGAACCGTTCGCATCAGTACTCTCCCTTGCCATTACAACACGGCAACTACAGCTCGACCATGATTGCAGCAGCGCCTCCCTTGAACGATTCGTTGCAGCCAGAAGCTGTCGACGTCCCTCCTCCTCGTCGGAACTTGACGGAAGCCTTTGAGGAGCTCTTTGATGGACAAGGCGGGCCTTCGGAACAAGCCCTTCAGTCTCCGCCACCTCCTCGCATCATTACCCAAAAGTCGGAAACGCAGCAACAGCATAATCTGATTTCTCCGACAGGCGTGGCAGATCTGATTGTCAGTTGGAAGGGCCTGCACTTGCATTCCATTTTGCAGCGTGAACTGTCACAAGCCTTGGTGGATCGAGTTTCGTTTTATGAAATTATCCACGATATCAACAAGGAATGCACAGCCATGGCGGCTGCAGATCCACTCGACACAGTCGCGGCTGCTGAAGAAATTTCGGCGCTCGTAACGGCTGTGATTGGATTGACTGCGATTGATTCCGATGCAACTGCTGTTACTGTTGCCGAGAGTATCTCGCCCAGGTCGGTCTGTCTCGACGAAGAAGAGTGGTTGCTTTCTGTAATTTCTGGCCGTAGTGCGCAAGAAGTTCGCTCTTGCCCCGCCACCTTTTTGCAAGCCATGGGCGAAAAGGAATACGAAAATCCCATGGCGAGTTTGGCCGGTGGCAGTCGAACGCAACTCTGGAAACCGAGCCGGAGTTGGTGGGAAGCCAAGTCGGGCAAGAATCCTTGGATTGAACCGAATTCCCACAATAAGCGATGGAGGTGAGTGATGTGTTGCAGTCAATGTCCTTGCTGGTCGTTCCTTTTGAGACAAATGAATCCAGCTGACCTCTTTTGTTTCCTCTTCTGCAGATACCTTTGGCCGCTCATTCACTACCACAAGTTTCTCGCCAAGTGCATCAAAAAGTTAAAGCGCAATGGTGTAGATGTGAAGCAGTCGGTCTCTCCAGTGGCTGTTTTCTTACGCGAGGAAGTGTGTGCCGTATCGGATCACTTGGCGGGCGTGTCTTTGTTTGGATCTGATGAATGGATGGAGTGCTTGCAACACTTCCGTGGCTGGACGGATACATCCCCTGAGTCAGAAGAGCACCTTAGAACTATGGTGAATAGTCTCAAGCTACGCGCTTTGGCCGAACCGGGCGATGTCGAAAGTCCCTTGTTGCGGAACCAGATTGATGAGCTTTTTTTGCGGACCATGGCGGCGGCCCGGGCAGAATTGCGTGAAAAGGTGGAACCTGGATGCACCAAGGTGAAGCGTCAGGCGGCTAGCCACGAAGGAAGGGTGCCGTCGGCGGGTCCCCCGCCCATGTACCCGCGAGCTAAAGGGTCGCCACCGGCACATCCTGTTCCGGCCCAAGTTATGAGTGGTCAGCCAGCGGCAGGTGGAATGTGTCGTCCCCGTTGGGGCTACCCACCACCCCACGGCGGTCACTGGGGCTACCACCACCCGGGTTACGAACAGCAGCAGCCGTATGCTGGCGACAATTCCAGCGTCCAGTCCGGTCTTTCGTTAGATAGTTACCACCAGCACTATCCCGACTACGTCATGTACCCACCGCAGGGACATATGCACTACCCGTACAACCCAGGTGGACCCCCACCTCCCTTCCCTGCACCTTCGGATCACTCGCAATCGTCTGCAGGTTACGAGCAGCCGGTTTTTGATCCGACACACGGATGGTTTGATCCAGCCATGGCGTATGCCATGCACCAGCAAGCCGAGTCTTCCGGCTATTATGCTCCGCGGCCGACGCCATCCCCTGGTATGGGTTACCCAGACCAATCTGCGAGGGAGTGGCAGGGTCAAGCAAACTATTCACCCACTGAGCATTCGCCTTACAAATACGATCCGAATGTCATGCAGCCACACTCTCCTTATTGGGCGCATCTCGATCGCGCTACTCTTGCTATGGGCCTCGCCACACCAGCCAAGGCTTCGCCATCGACACCTCGTAGACACGGTAAGCCAGATGATAAGCGAGATGATCTGGAAGGTGGTGAAGGCGAAAAAACAGACTCGGGCGAGGAGAATGGCTTTGCTGTCAATGCTCAGCCACCGTTGCTTCGTCACAATCAGTACTACGGTTACGGTCCATATGGCGGTGCTGCTACAGAGGGTGGCTACGGACCTCCTTCGCCAGCTACTCAGTTCATGATGTCGCCCCAGGCTAACTTTGCCTACAATTATGGCTATGGCTTTTCCCCAGGTCGCGTTGATGCGCGCTCGACTCCGAGGCAGAACAAGAGGACGCCAGTCAAAGTAAATACACCGACTGCTGCCACGACAGACAACTTGACGCCACCGCATGCGGTCCACAAGGCCGTTCCCGACCGTGAAAGCCCTTCAACTGTCGAAACCACAACCGAGACGGAAAGTTTGGCTGAACCTGCCAATGTTGAGACGTTTTGAAGCGCGCATTTTATAGCTGTATCAGCGAATGTGTGCTCTCGTTGGGCATTTTGGACAAGAGTCTTTTGTTATTGATCAAGAGAGAATAATTATGCAATAGAACTGAATGAGACAAAACAGATGTGGCTTTATTGATAGAGTTACCGCTTCAAACTGTCGATATCATGTCCGTCCCCCATATCGTACAGAATACTAAATCAGCCTTTCCGTTTTTTGCTTCATTGTAGACTAACGCTATCTACCGGTATCTATCTCACGACATGTTGCAGCGGTAGTACCGATTGATTCGGACTCAATTCCTATTAGATAGAAGACGGATGGACAACGATACGAACGGGACTCCGACCGTCCCCTGGAGACCCGGAAGCGAGAACGTGCTGGGAACGACGCACCCAACCGAACGACTCTCTCTTCCCCTCACAAATCTATTCCAAGGACCATAGCAGACTATCCTCTCCTCGTACTAACAAGAAACGAAACAACATGTCCAAGTTTACAGGTAAGGATAAGCCGAGTTGATCGCGAAGGGAAGGGAGTCGGGTCATTGTCGCTCGTAATCTCCCGATTCGACATGCGGTCTTATCTTTTTTCTAACGCCCCTTTTTGTCTCGTGCCAATGCACCACCATTTTGATTCTGCCACATCCACAGGCTCTTTGATGGGAATGGGAAATCCTCTGCTGGATATCTGCGCCACCGTTGAACAAGACCTCCTCGACAAGTACGATCTCAAGCTCGATGCGGCGATTCTTTGTGAAGACAAGCACCAGCCCCTGTACCAGGAGCTCGTCGACAAGTACTCGGTCCAGTACATTGCCGGCGGAGCCACGCAAAACTCGATGCGTGTTGCGCAGTGGATGCTCAAGGAAAAGAAGGGCAAGGTTGCTTTCATGGGATGTGTTGGTGACGACAAGTACGGTAAGCAGTTGGAGGAATGTGCCAGTGCCGATGGAGTTACGGTCCATTACATGAAGGACGAAGCGACCCCGACGGGTACTTGTGCCGCTTTGATTTTGGGTGGCGAGCGCGCTCTCGTGGCCAACTTGGCGGCCGCCAACAACTTTAAGGATACTCACTTGGCCACAGAAAAGGCCAAGGAGATTGTTGAATCGTCGGATTTCTACTACTCGGCTGGATTCTTCTTGACCGTCTCGGTCGATTCTCTCGTCAAGGTCGCGGATGAGTTCGTGGCCAAGAACAAGGTTGTCTGCCTCAATCTTTCGGCTCCCTTTATTATTGATTTCTTTGGCGATCAGTTGGCGACTGCCTTGGAGTATGCCGATTACTTATTTGGTAACGAGAGTGAAGCCGAGGCCTACGGCAAAAAGCACGGCCTCGGAGAAGACCTAAGCAAGGTGGCTCTGGCGATTGCTGCTTCTACCAAGAAGAACGCTGGACGATCCCGTACGGTTGTTTTCACGCAGGGTAACAAGAGTACTATTGTTGCTTGCGACGGTGTCGTGACGGAATACGCGGTCGATCCTCTGGCAGCTGACAAGCTGGTGGACACCAACGGAGCCGGTGACGCCTTTGTAGGAGGATTTTTGAGTCAGTTGATGGAGGGTGCCGACATCAAGGCTTGCGTCTTGGCTGGACACTGGGCCGCTCGTTACATTATCCAGACATCGGGGACCACCTTGGAAGGTACTTGTGCGTACAAGGCTTAAAAAGCGTGTGTGTTTGACTTGTTGTTAAACAGCATTACTCCAGAAAACTCTATTCGAGCAAAACCTAACCAATAGAGTGTTATACTGTAGTTCGTTTCACCAAGTCTGCCGGTACCGTACGTATAAATGAAAGAAATTCTAGTATTTAGAGGGTGTTAATGTTGGAAAGAGGGAGTGACACCGATTGGTCTGGTGCCGAAGAAAGCACGAGGCGTTGGTACTCAGCAAGGATCCCAGTCTGCCAAAGCCACCGCGGTCAAAGGTGACACAACGGCTGTTGGCCAAGAGATACAAGTCAACAAAGACGGATAGATAGGCAGTCGCATTGTGATTGGCGGCCGCCACGGCCGACTTGTGAATGGGATGCGACAACAAGTAGTCGGCCCCACGATCCAAATGCAAGGGTACTGCCGTTGTTGTCGCTGCTAGATTCATGGGCGACACCACCTTGCCTCGTCCGTAGTGCACGGCTAGTTGATACGCGGCCAAGGAATCGGACGCCATGAGAATCAGTGGTGTGGGATCTGCAGGATCGCCGCCACCACCACCACTACTGCTACTGCTCGGAGCCGCAAAGATTTGCGCCGCACAATTTACCGCATTTTCAACAGTGGATTGCAAGGCCAATCCTGTCACGTTGGTGTGATACAAGGCCCGCGTGTGGGCGGCCGCGTAGCGACCGGTTTCCAAGTGCAACTGCTCCATGTGTTGCTGCAGCAAGGCTGCTACCGCTGGCGAGGGATGAAACAGCAAGTTCCAGACGGGCCGCAAAATCGCATCAAAGTCTGGCTGAGCAATGGCTGTTGTCGTCGTCGTCGTGGCAGTAGCAGTAGTAGTATTTGACGTGATTCCTCCGACGACGTGTTGGTTGTAGTAGACCGAAGCTTGCTTGTAGGATTGCAAGCGCATATCGGCTAATATGGTGTCTGTCGCATTGAGCAGCGACGGTAAGTGTTGGATCCCTGTCATTAGGGGTTTGGATTGGAATTCAAAGCGTTCCAAGAGCCAGTCCGGTATTCTCCAGTCGAGGCTGTATCCAGCTGTAGCGTGCTGCACTGGTGGTACCAAGAACTCTTGCAGTGGGGCCGGAAGTTCCCAATGAATGAAAAGCACGCGATGGGTTTGGGCCGCAATCCAAATGGCCATGGGAACGTGACGTAGTCGATCCGCCAAGCCTCCACAGGGTACATCCGTTTGCAGGCAGCGAACGACCAGGTACCGCCCTTGCCGCCAGTTCGTCTGATTCAAGTGTGCGCGCTCTTGTGCGTGCCAGGTAAGGTATTCAGTCATCCAAACAGGCAAAGCAACAGACTCGTCTTGTGCGGTTTTTAGAAGAGTGTCATCATAACGACTGGATATCAGTCGACCTTCTTGCAACGACGCCCGATGAGAGAGACCCGAGGAAAAGACAGGCAACGCCAACGATAGTGATGGTGCGGAGGCCGCACGAAACGAAAGAAAGAGGTATCCGTTCAAGGCCATGCTAGTCAAAACTAATAAGGATGCCGTGACCTTTGGTAGCCATATCAATAGTCTTCGTTGTTGTTGCTGTCTCGGCATGATACTGTGATAACGAACGCAAGTCAACATTCGACCACCATGGTCGAGGCAAGCAAATAATGTTTCTTTTATTAAATTCGTTTCCCCGTCGCCGACCGAACTTATTTGCAATATCACCGGTACTGGATTTGCTAAATAGGAATACGTTCACAAAATCGAAACGCAGGAAAAATAATAGATACTGTAGACATCTAATGTTTTCTGCTTTCACCATGGTAGATGGTAGACCCGTTGCTTTCTTGGAAGAAGGATGAAAAGGTTGGAGGCAGGGATGTATCATAATATGGTATCCCCGCATTGGCGTTTCCACCGAAAGAGAGACCATCTCGCACGCACCTCTCTGGACACCGTGGAAGGGGGGTCCGTTTGGTGGGAGCGTGGAGTGAGTGAAACGGACGATGGTGAGGAGAGTTCGAACCAGCGAAACTGACGAGGATGGACTGGGCTTGTGGTACGGAGCGAGGTTGCCAGTGATGGTGGCGCACACAATCAAAACATTACCATAAGACGTCACGACAATGGCGTTCCACAAGAGTAGCAGTAGTATTGACATTGACGGTCACGGTAAGACTTCAAAGATGAGCAAGCGAGTGCTGCTCGGTTACCCCCAGCTCGTACTACTGGCGGTACTCTGCTTTGTGCTGGGGTGTGTGCTTCCCGCCGACTTTCGTGCGGTCCGGGCTGCCAGTGAGATTCCAGATGTCGCTCTAGAGGCGGGGTCGGTCATCTTAACGGACAGAGTGGATCAACAGCTTCGATCCCAAAGCGGAGCTTCCAGCTTGAAAAACGATATACGGCAGCCTCCGTCGTTGCAGATTGCATGGCTCATGTCCTTTCCGAATTCAGGAACCTCTTATACATCCCGACTTATCCGGCACATTTCAGAGACTCGCACGGCGAGCAACTATGGGAACGAAAACAAGAAAGCCGTCGGCCCGTCCCGTCCAGTGTTTCTCGACCAACCGGCGGGTCCTTTTTGGCTAGATCCCGACATAAATCCAGAGTACACTCTCCCAACGGAATATGTGTTAACCAAGACTCACTGCCGTGGTCGTTGCGAGCAGTGTCCACCGACCAAGTACGTGGAATCGACCAGTAGTTTTCGACGTGGCTGTTTGAGTGGAAAGGGTGTTGTTTTGGTCAACGGTACCGAAACCTGGGATTATGGATTCACGTATCCCGCGGACAAGGTTGCCAAGGCGGTTCATTTAATTCGTGATCCATTCGACAATGTCGTTTCGCGGTTCAATGTGAGTTCTGTTGGGAGTGTTGCTTTTTGGTTGGAAGATTAGCCGCCTGTACTATTTTGTATTCTAGTCTACAGTATGTCGGTTATCGAGTATCTCACTCTTTCTCGTTCTCTTCATCTCGCAGCTGGAACGACATTCTGGCAGGAGTGCAACGGATTATCCGGCGACGCGGGAAGGCTTCCGCAAGTTCTGTTCCGTGCTGAATGAAAAGTTTCGAACGGAGCACTCTGGATCGCACTTGCATCATACCGACATCTTGCATCTCATGGCTGACGTTCCGTGCTATGCCGACTTTTTCCGATACGCAGAATGGCATAATCAGGCTTTCGTTACAGCAAACGATCTCAATCTCGAAACGTTTGTTTTACACTACGATTGGTATGCAAACCGATTCAACCAAACGGTCAACCAACTCATGAGTTTTCTCCATCTCAAGGCAAAGGCCGACCCAGTGCCTTTTGTGGAAGGAAAGGTCTACAGAGATTACTACACAAAGGAAGAGCAAGCCGCCGTCAAACAAGCCTTGGAGGCTCTGACCTTGCAAGTTACTTGGGAAAACATTGCACGGTACTTTGAGTAGTAAAAATGAAAGAAGAAGAATAACCGATCGTATTAACATCTATGTCGTCGATTTACAATTTCTTTGTACTTGTTGTTGAAGCAAGTTGCGCGTTGAGATACTGGCGCGTAGCAAACCATCCAGTAGCAGTAAACAGCAAGCCTGCACTCGAGTGCATGGCCACATCCAGACTACCAGTCCAGTCCGCCAGCGCTCCAGCCCCTGACGCTCCGATCAAAAACCCAACGTCGCCGCAAGTCCGGAGCAAGGCAATCGCTTGAGCTCGCTTACTCTCGTCCACTTGGTCGGAGACATAAGCCAAAGGAGCTGTGCTGAGCATGGAAGAACCAATACTCCAAACGCCCAAAGCTCCCGCCAGCTGAGTAACGTCATGGCAAAAGGGAAGTGCCATCATGGAGGAGCTGATTAAAGTACACCCAGCGATGATTGCCGGAACCTTGCCTATGCGGTCGATATACCCTGCAAAGAGAGGATTACCAAAAATCTGAACCAGACTCATACCCATATAGACAGACCCAAGCTGGGTCGCTGACATGGCCAAGCCATCCGCGTCCGTGAGGATCAGCGGAAGCAACGTCATCTGTGCACCCGCCAGGGCGACCCAGTACAGTCCGTGCATCACCATGACGTTCCGAATTTGGGGGTCTTTTAATAATGGAAGCCACTGACTAACGGCATCTTGCACCGCGTTAGACAAGCTATCTTCTTCACGTGCAACCCGATCATTCTTTGGAGTCTTTCGTTGCCATGAAAACTGAATTGGAAGATTCTTGGTTTCATTGAGCAAGTATTTGTTAATGACTGCTACTCCGAGATAGGAAACACCCACCATATAAAAAGTTGGTTGCAGACCTACTTGGTCCACCAACATGCCTCCCAGAGCCGGTCCCAGAGCTGTCCCAGCAGCAAAGGCCGACATGACTGGAGCCATGGTACTCGCTCGATTCAGTGGCGTACTCAGATCCGTAAGTGTCATGGTACCCGCCGTCGAGAGGGCTGCCACGCCCAACCCCGTCAATAATCGACACAGATAAAGCTCCTCAAAGCTGCTTGCCATGCCAATGCCACCAACCCCCATGGCAACCACAGCCAGACTGTACGTTAAATACGGTTTGCGTCCATGTCGCTCCACGGCAATCGCCGACGGAATATTGCCGGCCATTTTTGCCAGACCAAACCCCGAGACGATCAATCCGTACTGCCCCGTTGTGAGACTGAGACTTTCCACCACAAAGGGCATGGCGGGTGTAATGACTCCAACGGATGCTCCCACGAGCAACATGCTGGCTGTAATGGGTAGCGTGCGGGGCATGTCCACGACCGAAGCCTTTTCGCGAATAACGCGCACAAAGTCGTCTCGGGATATGGACATTGGTGTCGTTGTCATTATCGTCTCAACATCGTTGCGGGTTTCCTGAAAGAGTTGTAGCAAGCTTTCGGCATCTACTGTTGCGAGTTGTTGGCGTGCGAGGGTGGTGCGTTCGTCTTCTGTCGTCTGGAATCGATCGGCGAATTCTTGTTCAAAGTCGGAATAGCGTTGCAGAAAGAACCGTTGCAGGTGTCGTGCTTCCAGTCGAGGAGGTTCGTCACTGCTGGTGGCTTCTTCTGTGTCTATACTACCACCAGCAATAGTAGCAGTAGCAGCTGCAGCTGCGGTTTGGTGTATTCGATCAAAGACTCCTCCAAGTTCTTCCTCCGTGAACGTTTCGAGGTGCAAGTACCTGTAAAGGCGGGGGAGTTCTATTGGTAGCACGGCTTCTTTGGGTGCTAGTGTTGCTGCTTCGCCCTTGAGTTCTGTATCTGCGGCTGCTTGCGTCGCCAAGTATCGCAGATGAGGATGATAACATAAGGAGGATTGCGTGATGTAAGAATCCGGCCGTATTCTCTTGCTCCGGGAGGAAGAAGCGACGACGCTGTGACTGCGTTGGCGCAGAATTTGGGTGGCTGAGCAAAAAGAAGAGCATCGTATCAGACGGTTCTTGCTGTACGTTGTTGATCGAATCGAAGCTGATCCAGACCGCTGCAACGCTCTTCTCCCTGCCGAGAACATGGTGGAGGATCCTTCCAGATTATCTAGAGCGTACGGTATAAGCTATCAACTCGAGCGCCGTCTCGCAACATTGTGAAGAGGTTGGTGATGCAACGTTCGTCGTCGTTGGCAACGTCGTTTCGATTGGCTTCCCGACCGAAGAAATCGTGACGGAATACTGAGTCATCAAGCTCGGGTCGATTTGGCGCGAAATATTGTTGAAAAGGTGTCTTTATTTGTTCTTTGTCCTGCAGATGCCTGTCGACAGAACATGCTTTCACCATGGCGGAATTAGTCCGAGCCTTGCGTCAGTTTCTAGCGAAGGGAGGAGAGGGAAAGTGTCATTATAAGAGCCGCGCGTCGCGCGATCATTTCGAGGTGAGAGCGTGCCTCCAAGCTTGATGGCGGTGTGCTCGTTAGGCTATTGAAGGGGGGAGTAAAGTAGGGATAAGAATCCATGGAGTACATATTTTGCATTTGTCTTGATCAGCTATTAATAGATAGTCTACCAAGTTAGCTAGGGCTTGTACTCTACGCAGGCTTCTGACGCTGGCGACAGTAAGCAAAACTACTACACTAGAGCCATGCGCACGCGACCAAGGGAGTAGCTCGTCTAGCATCTATCAATAAAGAAACGTGAGAGTGCTTGAATACACTACTAGATGAAATATAAAACTACACGTCGAGCCCTTTTCTTCGACGGAACAATCCCGCGAAACCAGCACGTGGTTTCTCCACGTCCGCCTTTTTCTTGTTGATTCCGGTACTTTGCGTTGACGACAAAGTGGAGGGACTCGCGGCACTAGTGTCGGTCTTAGTCTTGGACCTATTCGTAGGAGTTCCCACAACCTTTTTCGAGGTCGAGTATTTTCTCTGGGGAGTACCCGTCGACGTTGAAGACTTAGTGGTGGGCTTTCTCGATGGAGTACTGGGTGTCTTGGTTTGCTTCGTTACGCCTTGCAATGCTGTTCTGTTAGTCGTAGGAACAGGTGGCGATGGATGCTTGGGAGTCTTGGCGCTGCTCTGCGACGCGGATCTGGCTGGGCTGCTGGCTGGTGCCGACGGTGTTCTTGTGGGCGACTTTTTTTCAAGATGAACCTCAATGCCTTCTTCCTTGACTACGTCTTCCATACAGTCTTGACGAGCAGCAGGTCGAAATGCGCGTGACAGTTTGCTAGTGGAGTCTTGACGCGTCTGTTTTTCAAGATGGTGCTGGTGCTGCTGAAAGTCGGTCATGCGATCCTTGACCAATCCACGATAGGCTGAAGCGGATAGATTGGGACGCTCCTCCGGGACGACTTCCGAGTCCTTCTTTTCTTCCGGTTCCGTATCTTTCGAGGGCCCGCCAAGTTGGAAAGTGGGTGAGCAGAATGCGTCTGCCAACAAGTTCGAGCCCTCTTCGCCGGACTTGTCCAATGGATCTTGATCTGTCGCCGGACTCCGTGCTTTAATCTCTGAATTCGGAGCGATTGCCTGGCAGAGATCCATTAGCCAATCCCAAGAATCGAACCTCTCGTGCACACTGTTCAGTCTACGACTGCTGTTCTCGTCGGCTTCCAAGTCATCTGGATTCGTAAGCTTGGATTCTTCTCGTAACAGTTCTTCAGCCCGCTTGAAGATATCTCGATTCATCACATTGCCTTGAATCCACTCTTGACGGAGTGCTTCTGAATGAATGTCTCCTTCCAAAATGTCTCGCAAGTCGACATCAT
>Ga0307981_1002168_pt1 | contig 16316 bp, 9 predicted proteins | sample OrgLakmetagen987_FD_201849 | JGI IMG/M metagenome (GOLD analysis project Ga0307981, IMG submission 201849) | Saline water microbial communities from Organic Lake, Antarctica - #987 | ecosystem: Environmental > Aquatic > Non-marine Saline and Alkaline > Saline | place: Antarctica: Organic Lake... | reverse complement strand
AGGAATGTCTGGCCGACCGGCCCGTGATCAAACATTGCTACGAGCTGATGCCTGAGGCTTTCAACACCGTGTTTCTGGACGTGACCAGCGCGCTGGGATACCGCCACATCGTTCTTGACCGGCGCAGCGAGACGGACCGCATTCTCTCGCTGGAGCTGGCGCATCTGACAGGGGCATGGGGCGGGGAGGCGGCGCGTGAGATCTATCCGGCCATCGAGGCGGGCGAGGTCACGCTGGCACCGGTCGATATCGCGCGGGCGCGGCGCCAGATGACCCTGTGCCGCAACCGCCGTCTTGAGCTGGCCCGGCTGTGGGTGGATGCGGAGCCTGGGCCATTCGTCGTCTATTTCGAAGACGTCTATAGCGATCCGCAGCAAGGACGCGCCCTGATCGCGCGGCTGCTGGCGTTTCTGGGCATGCGACCCGAAGATCATGCGGGCTACGATGCGATGGTGGATGATGCCTTGCTCAAGCGCGGCCAGAATTCAGCGCGCATACTTCAGGCCGTGCCCAATGCCGATGCGGCGATTGCCGAACTCGACGCGCTGCACAGCACGCAGGCGGAGGTGTTTGCGGCCTCGTGAAGTGGGAGGTGCCGCGCGGCCTTGGGCTGGCTGCGGAGCATCTGTGTCGCAACCCTCCAGAAATGTCCCGCGCAGTTGTGACGAAAACACGCCGCCTTTGAAAGAAACGCCTTAACGTCGATAGTCAGGGTTGAGTAGGTTGGACCGGAAAGCCTTCGTTTCAGGGATTTCCGCAAGCACATCGAATGCCGCATCCACCTGTTTGTTGAAAGTCAAAATACTCTCGTGCAACTCCGGCGGCAATCCATCTGTGCGCAAATGCCCCTGCCCGTCGAAGGATTGGGGATACTTGGGTATATGACCGCTGGTCAGGTGCAGTGCATAAAGGCTGCGGATATAGGGTAGAAGCTGCAGGATCGCATTTGCCTGTGCCGGGAAATGTGAAAACGGCACTTTGGCGCGCGCCGCAGCCACGGCAAATGATATCTGATCCACATGGCCTTTGGCATTGCCTAGAATATCCAGATTATCGGCGAACCATTCCGCCTGCGCGCGCCACTGTTCGGCAAAGTCACGTAAGGACGCAGGGATACAGATTACGCCCGCCGACACATTGCCCGCGAAGGTTTCCATATTGTGCGATCCACCTGCAAAAATTGACAGCCCGGGTTCGGGTGCCGGCTCCAGTCCGAGTTTGGCAAAGACCTCCTGAAAGACAGCCAGCGGCGGAACCCCGTGATTGTTTGGCGGCAGCCGGACTTTGTCGAAATGGAAGAACCGGCTGAAGTCACCGGTGGCAAATACATCGCAATCCGTCACCATCTGATCGGCAAAGCCATCGGGATCAAGAAAGGGGATCAGCTTGTTGCAATGGGGCGAATGGGCCATCAGCGCATCGGTTTGGCGTACATCTATTCCCGCTTCCCGGACAAATTTCTCTAGCTGGGCCGGGGCCTTACCGACAAAATACACCCGCTTGGGATTAGGCAAATGCTGGTTTGCACACAATACCCATAGCACCAACTCGCACCAAAACCGTGGATGGGCGTCAACAACGGTGGTCACACCAACCTGATGATGGTTCATATGTCGTCTCTTCTGTCAGTCAACGCAAACCGTAGCATTCGTAAGCAAACAATGAAAAGCCTCTGAAACCTAGTCTTTTCCTCCGTGCCGGGCTTTTCAGAATTTGCAGCAGTACTTTATAGCGGCGGCGGTAGCCTGATAATGTGATAAGGTTTATTATGTAATATGAAGGCTTAAAGCAGTCTCTGATAAGGGGTTTTTGACTGCCGGTGCTGCGTCTGATCGCAGCGCCCGATCCTGTCAGGATTTGTCGATCAGGTCGCGCAGGGTCTCCAATGCGTTTTTCATCTGGAGCTTTTTCTGCTCCTGGGCATTGGTGATGATGTTTTTCGTCGCCGTGGTCGAGACGCCTTCGGTCCGGGGCAGATAATAGACCTCCGTGAAGGCGGCGAGCTCGTCGAATTTTCCGCTCCAGTCGTCGCCCATGGCGAACACGTCGATGGCGTATTTCTTGATATCGTGTTGCTTCTGGTCCCAGTCGTTCTCGGGAATGACCTCGTCGACATAGCGGCAGGCGCGCAGGATCGCGGCACGCTCCTCGTAGGTGTAGACGGATGTCTTGCCTTTGAGGGCGTTGAACTCGTCCGTGGAGCAGCCGACGATCAGCTTGTCGCCCAGCCGGTGCAGCCGCTCCAGCAGCCGCACATGGCCGAGATGGAAGAGATCGAAGGTCCCGTAGGTCAGAACTTTTTTCATGGGGTGCTACTCGTTTGTTCGGTTCGTCTGCTCAATGTGGATCCGGGCCCCCGTTTAGGCAGCGCTGTGCGCCGGGTCCATCTGTGTTGATTGTCCCCTGAGAGGCTTCAGGGTTTTGTAGCGAAGGCCCAGGCATCGCGGACGATGGTATCCAGATCGCTGTGGCGCGCGCTCCAGCCCAGCACGTCGCGGGCGCGGCGCACATCGGCGACCAGTGTGGCGGGATCGCCGGGGCGGCGGGCATCCTCGGTCACGGTGAAATCACGGCCCGAGATGCGTTTGACGGCCTCGACCACCTGCCGCACGCTCTGGCCCGATCCGGTGCCCAGATTGATCGCCTGCACCCCCGGCGTACCTCCGGCCAGCAGATGCCCCAGCGCTGCCACATGCCCTAGCGCCAGATCGCTGACGTGGATGTAATCGCGGATGCAGGTGCCGTCGGGGGTGGCGTAATCGGTGCCGTAGATCTTGATCTGGTCGCGCTGTCCCAGAGCGGCCTGAAGGATCAGGGGAATGAGATGGGTTTCGGGATCGTGCCGCTCGCCGGTGCGGCCCTGTGCATCGGCGCCGCAGGCATTGAAATAGCGCAGTGCGATCGCCTGAAGTCCGTGCGGCCCGACACAGGATTCCAGCACCGTCTCGACCATTTCCTTGCTGTCGCCGTAGGGATTGATGGGCTGGCGGGGCAGATCCTCGGACAGCAGCGGCACATGGGTCTGGTTGCCGTAGACGGCTGCCGTGGAGGAGAACACCAGCCGCGCCACGCCCGCTGCGTTCATCGCATCGAGCAACGACAGCGTGCCGCCGACATTGTTGTGGAAAAACGGCAGCGGCGTGATCACCGACTGGCCCGCCTCGATCAGGGCGGCGAAATGGATCACGCTGCCGATGTCATGCGTGCGCAGGGTTTCGGTCAGCAGGGCGGTATCCGCCAGATCCCCCTGTACCAGCGCCTCGCCGAAGCAGGCATCGCGGTGGCCGGAGGAGAGATTGTCGTACACCACCGCGCGGTATCCGGCGTCTTGCAGGGCGAGTGTCGTGTGCGATCCGATATAGCCGGCACCCCCGACGACGAGAACATTCTTATTCATGAGCCTGCTTCTTCCGGACGTGAGGGATCTATCTGGTGTCTTGATGCCATTTCGGGTGCAGGCCGGCAAGGCGTGATGCGGTGTAGAGATTGTAGCGGGCGCGCAATGCGACTATCGTGGGCACGAGCAAACAACAGGTATCAAGAGCGCCCATGACACAGACCAGCCCCAAGCCGCTTTCCACCGTCACGCCCAATACATGGGAATTTTTGCGCGATCCGATGATCGCACCCACGGGATTTCGGGAGTATGATGCGCGCTGGCAGTATCCCGAGGCGATTAACCTGCCGGGGATCACGGCGCTGGGGCTGGGGCTGGGTACGCAGATGCACGCGCGCGGGATCGAGCCCGTGATCGCCGTGGGCAATGATTACCGCGACTATTCGCTGAGCATCAAAAACGCGCTGATGCTGGGGCTGATGCAGGCGGGGATCCACGTCAAGGACATCGGCCCTGCCCTGTCGCCGATGGCCTATTTCGCGCAGTTCCATCTGGACGCACCCGCGGTTGCCATGGTCACGGCGAGCCACAATCCCAACGGCTGGACCGGCGTCAAGATGGGCTTCGAGCGCCCGCTGACCCACGGCCCCGACGAGATGGCCGAGCTGCGCGACATCGTGCTGAACGGCAAGGGCGTGACCCGCGAGGGCGGCAAATACGAGTTTGTCGAAGGGGTGCGCGAGGCGTATCTCGATGATCTGGTGGGGGATTTCAAAATGACGCGGCCGCTCAAAGTGGTCTGCGCCACGGGCAACGGCACGGCGAGTGCCTTCGCGCCAGAGCTCTTCCGCCGCCTCGGCGTCGAAGTGGTCGAGAGCCACAATACGCTCGATTACACCTTCCCGCATTACAACCCCAATCCCGAAGCGATGGAGATGCTGCACGATATGAGCGCGTCCGTGAAAGCATCGGGCGCTGATTTCGCGCTGGGGTTCGACGGCGATGGCGACCGCTGCGGCGTGGTCGACGACGAGGGCGAGGAGATCTTTGCCGACAAGGTCGGGGTCATCATGGCGCGCGATCTGAGCAAGATCTATCCGAACAGCACTTTCGTGGCGGATGTGAAATCCACGGGACTTTTCGCCTCCGATCCGGAGCTGATCGCCAATGGGGTAACCGCAGATTACTGGAAGACCGGCCATTCTCACATGAAGCGGCGCGTAAAGGAGTTGGGCGCGCTCGCGGGCTTCGAGAAATCGGGCCACTACTTTCTGGCCGAGCCCGTGGGGCGCGGCTATGACTGCGGCATGCGCGTTGCGGTAGAGATCTGCAAGCTGATGGACCGCAATCCCGAGATGAGCATGTCCGATCTGCGCCGTGCGCTGCCCGTGACCTACGCGATGCCGACCCTGTCGCCCTTTGCGGCTGACGAGGAGAAATACGATATTCTCGCGCGCATCGTCTCTAAATTGGAGGGTTTGACCGAATTTGCGGGCCGCAAGGTCGCGCAGGTGGTGACGGTGAACGGCGCACGCGTGATCCTCGACAACGGCTCATGGGGGCTGGTGCGGGCCAGCTCGAACACGCCCAATCTGGTCGTGGTCTGCGAAAGCTCCGAGAGCGAGGCAGAGCTGCGCGCGATCTTCAAGGCCGTCGATGATGTGATCCGCACCGAGCCCGGTGTGGGCGATTATGACCAGACATTCTGAGCAGGACCGCAGATGAAAATTGCCGTCGCGGGGCTCGGCTATGTCGGCCTGTCGAATGCGGTGCTGCTGGCACAGCACAACACTGTGGTTGCCGTGGACATTGACCAGAGCCGTGTAGATCTGGTCAATGCCCGCAAAAGCCCCATCATAGACCCTGATATTACCGAGTATCTCGCCACCCGCGATCTGGATCTGACCGCCACCACCGATAGTGCGGCAGCCTTTGCAGATGCCGATTATATCATCGTGGCGACGCCTACCAATTATGACGAGCGGACCAACTACTTCGACACCTCCAGCGTCGAAGCCGTGGTCGTGCGGGCGCTGGAGATAAATGAAGACGCGCAGATTGTGATCAAGTCGACAATCCCCGTGGGCTTTACTGAGCGGCTCCGGTTCGATCTGGACAGCGACAACATCCTCTTCAGCCCGGAATTCCTGCGCGAGGGGCGCGCGCTGTACGACAATCTGTATCCCAGCCGGATCATCGTGGGTGCCACCACGGATGCGGCGCATGTTTTTGCGGATCTGCTGGTGCGCGGCGCGGTGGCCACCGATATCGCGGTCAAGTTCACCGATGCCTCCGAGGCCGAAGCAATCAAGCTGTTTGCCAATACCTATCTCGCGATGCGAGTCGCCTTCTTCAACGAGCTCGACAGCTACGCGATGTCGCGCGGCGTGGACAGCCGCCAGATCATCGAGGGCATCAGCCTCGATCCGCGCATCGGCGGGCATTACAACAATCCCTCGTTCGGCTATGGCGGCTATTGCCTGCCCAAGGACACCAAGCAGCTGCTCGCGAATTATTCCGAAGTGCCGCAGAACCTCATTCGCGCGATCGTGGACGCCAACCGCACGCGCAAGGATTTTCTGGCCGAGCAGATCATCGCGCGCCACCCGCGCACCGTTGGCGTCCACCGGCTGGTGATGAAGGCAGGCTCCGACAATTTCCGCCAGTCCTCGGTGCAGGGGATCATGAAGCGGATCAAAGCCAGTGGGATCGAGGTGATCGTCTACGAGCCTGCGATGGAGCGGGAGCTGTTTTTCAACTCGCGGGTGATGCGCGATCTGGACGCGTTCAAGGCACAATCGGACATCATCATGGCCAACCGCATGACCGATGATCTGGCTGATGTGGCAGACAAGGTATTTACCCGCGATCTGTTCGGCGGCGACTGACCTTAGCCGAACAGGAAATGATTGGCGCCCAGATCTGACAGATCTGTATCGACCAGTGTGATCTGGCCGCGCGCCAGAAGGATCACGACATCGCCGCCCTGCTGGCGCAGATCGAGAGCATCGAAAGCACGTGGCCCGGATTCGATCTGGATGAGGTCGAAGCGCGGATCGAAATCGGCGATGCGGTCCGCGCCGATATGGTTGAACGTGAACTGGAAGGTATCGTTGCCCCAGCCCCCCGACATCCAGTCGTCTCCCTCGCCGCCGCGCAGCTGATCATTGCCGTTGCCGCCGATCAGCGCGTCGGTGTCGTTGCCGCCCCAGAGGGTATCGTTGCCATCGCCGCCGATCAGCAGGTCATTGCCCTCGGCGCCGCCGATCAGGTCGTTGCCAGCGTCGCCGTGCAGGGTGTCATTGCCGAAATTGCCCCAGACGAAGTCATCTCCGTCATCGCCATGGGCGCTGTCGTTGCCCCAGAAACCGCCGACCGTATCGACCCCGTCACCGCCATAGAGGGTATCGTGCTCTGAGCCGCCCCAGACGGTATCGTTGCCCAGCCCGCCGTACATCAGGTCATTGCCCTCGCTGCCGCCCATCATGTCGTTGCCCCATCCGCCATCCATCAGATCGCGCCCAGGACCACCCCAGAGGGTATCGTCACCCAGCCCGCCCTCGATCCGGTCATTTCCGGCCGAGCCGCTCAGGGTGTCGTTGCCGTCCTCGCCGTAGAGGGTGTCGTCGCCGTCGTTGCCCATCATCACATCGTCGCCGTCGCCGCCCCGCAGGGTATCGTTGCCCGCGTCACCCCAGATGGTATCGGCACCGCTGCCGCCCTGGATCCAGTCATTGCCGCTGCCGCCAAAGATCAGATCGTTACCGTTCCAGCCCGAAATGACATCCATGCCGTCGTCGCCGTAGAGTGTGTCCGCCCCGGCCCCGCCGGTCAGGGTGTCGTTGCCGTTCTCACCGCGCAGCATATCATTGCCGTCACCGCCCTCGAGGATGTCGTTGTCGGTGCCGCCCCAAAGCATATCATCGTCCGCCCCGCCCTGGAGCAGATCATTGCCGGAAGCCCCGTAGAGGGTATCGCGCCCCGCGTCCCCCTCCAGTGTGTCGCCCCCGCTGTCTCCGCGCAGGATGTCATTACCCGCGCCGCCGCTCAGCCGGTCGCTGCCCTGCCCGCCCGCGAGGGTATCGTTGCCGGTGCCGCCCGACAGGATATCCGAGCCGCTGCCGCCCGCCCGCGAAATGCCGGGAGCCGCGGGCGGGGTCGGTTGGGGCGGGGTCGGTGGGGGCTGCGTCGGTGGTGGCGTGGGGGTCGGTATAGGTGTCGGTGTCGGCGCTGGGGCATTCGTGCGCTCCAGAATGGGGATCCGGTCGGCCCAGCCGAAAGCACGGTCGACGATCGGGCCGAACATATCAGCACCACTCAGCGAGAGCCCGTCCGAGGAGCGGACTTCGATCACCGAATTGCGAAACGTTACGCGCGCGCCGGAGGCATTCGGGGTCACGCTGATCTGGTCCGCTGAGCGCAGCATGAAATACGACGACATGTCGATGATATCCACACCGCGCGTGAAATCGAGGATGCGCGTGGCGGCGGCCGTCTCTTCCATCACGAAACGGTCTGCCCCTGCCCCGCCACTCAGCTGTGCACCCGAGGCCGCCACCAGAATATCGTTCCCCGCGCCCCCGACGAGCGTATCGTTGGGGCCCGCCACCAGCAGATCATCGCCTGCCCCGCCGGTGAGGCGCCCCGCGCCCCCCGTGTCCCCGCGCAGGGTCAGGCCCAGTGTGGAGACATCGATGCTGAAGCGGCTGATGCCTGCATCGGTGCCGCTGCTCACGAAAATCTCGATGCTGTCGCCGATCACCGCCGCCTCGATCTCGCCCACGTTCATCAGGCCCGTCCCTGCGCTGTAGGGGAGGGTCTCGAGATGGATGAGCCGCCCGTCGGGCAGCAGGGTGAACAGGCTCAGCCCGTCGTCGGCCCCGCCTGCGACGACGAACACACGGTCGCCTAGCTGGGCCGTGGCCACCGATTGGACCCCGTCGAAGCGGGTGGCGCGGGTGTCGAGGGTATGATCGACCGCTGTGAGCCGCCCGTCGGGGGCCAGCGCCAGCACGCTCAGGGTCGAGCTGCCGGCACTGCCGAGGATGATCCAGCTCTGGCCGAAGGCGGTGAGAACCTCGAAGGTGGTGGGGGTGCTGATGCCGAGGCCTTGTTCGGCGCCCAGATCATCCACCGCCGTCAGCGCGCCGCTGGATGTGTTGATGCGGTAGCTGCTGATGCCTTGCGTGCCATGTTGGGCGGCCAGCAGATAGCTCTGGCTGCCGATCTGGATGGTCTCGAGGGCGGTGACCCCATCGAGGACCGTGCCGGTCTGCTGGGCAGTGGCTGTGCCCGACAGATGTCGCATCACCTGTCCCTCGTCGTGGGCCACGGTATAGGTGACGGTGCCGCTGTTCAGGGCAGCTGTGACGAGCGCCCCCGTGGGTGCGGCGGCGCCCGTTGCAACAGCGCTCGAGAACGTGCCGTTCGCCTCCAGTGTATACCGGAGCATCGCCGTACCGGCTCCCCCGCCCACGGCCACGGTGGCGCTGGCGGTCTGGGCGTGGACCTCCAGCGTGCCCCCCGCAGAGGTGCCGGCGTCTTGGGTGAAAAACGCCTGATCCGCAGGCCGCCCCACGCTGCCGTCATTGCCGATCCTGTAGGAGACGATCCCGCCGTTTGCCCCGGTACTGCTCAGCAGGAAGCTGCCCGCGGACAGATGCACGACCTCGAGCCCACGAATATCGCCGTCCAGCACGATATCGCCAGCCCCGAAGCGATTGTGGAACTGAAAATACATGGTATTGCCCCCGCGCTACCTCCGCACGGCCGCCACGGCGCGCGTGACACGGAAACTGGCAGGGCCGTGGGCAGTGCTCGGGTCTGAAATCGGGCGAAACAGGGCCGTTTAACGCGGCTTTTATGCGCGTTTGTATCAGGTTTTAGCGGTTGTTCAGGGCGCGCGGGTTTTCTAGGGTGGCGCTGAATATGGCCCGCCTCGCGGTCTGGCCAGAGAGGCATGATATGAATTTCCTGATTGTGGGCGCGGGCCTCAGCGGTGCGGTGCTGGCGCGCGAACTGGCGCAGGCCGGTCACAAGATCACCGTGATCGACGCACGCGCGCATATGGCGGGCAATTGCCACACCGAGCGCTGCCCTGATACGGGCGTGATGGTGCATGTCTACGGGCCGCATATCTTCCACACCGACGACCGAGAGGTCTGGGACTATGTGAACGGGTTTGCGCGCTTCGTGCCCTACCGCAACCGTGTGAAAAGCACGGTGGGGGGCGCGGTCTATTCGCTGCCGGTCAACCTGCATACGATTAACCAGTTTTTCGGTCGCACCTTCCGCCCTGACGAGGCGCGCGCCTTCATCGAGCAGCAGGCCGATACCTCCATCACCGAGCCGCAAAGCTTTGAGGAGCAGGCGCTGCGGTTTGTGGGGCGTGATCTGTATGAAGCGTTTTTCGAGGGCTATACGGAGAAGCAATGGGGCTGCTCCCCGACCCAGTTGCCCGCCTCGATCCTCAAACGCCTGCCGCTACGGTTCAATTACGACGACAACTACTTCAATCACCGGTTTCAGGGCATGCCCGAGCAGGGCTATACCGCTATGGTCGAGGCGATCCTCGATCACGAGAGTATCGATGTGCATCTGGAGACGCCCTATACGCCTGCGATGGCGCAGCGTTCGGATCATGTGATCTGGTCGGGGCCGCTCGATGCCTATTTCGGGTATTCACTGGGGCGGCTGGGCTACCGCACGCTGGATTTCGAGCGGTTCACGGACGTGGGCGACTATCAGGGCTGCGCGGTGATGAACTATGGCGCGCGCGACGTCCCCTTTACCCGCATCACCGAGCACAAGCATTTCGCGCCCTGGGAAAGCCACGACGCCACCGTCTGCTACCGCGAATATGCGCGCGCCTGCGGGCCCGACGATATCCCCTACTATCCCATCCGTCTGGTGGAGGAAAAGGCTCTGCTGGGGCAATACGAAGCGCTGGCTGCCGCCGAGGAGGGCGTCAGCTTCGTGGGCCGTTTGGGCACCTACCGCTATCTGGATATGGATGTGACCATCCGCGAGGCACTGGATACGGCCGGAGTGCTATTGGCGCGCTAACTTCATCCGCAAGATCTGGCCGTGCCATAGGGACCACGGCAAGATCGTACAGGCCCATGAGACAGCGGACACGCTGTGCACTGCACGGTGCGCAACGTACGGCGCGTTTCGGGGATGACAACCATTTGTTCACATAGTCCGGCAAGACCGCCAATTGCTGGAGAAGCCCCTTATGTCCGACACTTCCCCCCGCCTGTCCCTGCCCTATATCGCCCCCGCACAGGCGCAGAAACATGTGACCCATAACGAGGCGGTGCAGCGGCTGGATGTTCTGGCGCAGCTGACGCTGGAGGGGACGGACCAGAGCACGCCGCCCGCCGCGCCGCAGGCGGGTCAGGTCTGGGCGTTGGGCGCAAATCCGGTACAGGACTGGGCGGGACAGCCGGGGGCGCTGGCGGCTTTCATGAACGGGGGGTGGCTGTTTATCGCGCCGCATGTCGGCTGGCAGGCCATCGATCTGGACGATGGCCTGCTCAAGGTCTGGACCGGAAGCGCCTGGGCACCTCCCGCGACAGAGCCGGTGCAGGGCATCGAGGGGATCGGAATCAATGCCTCCTATGATGCGTTCAACCGGCTGGTGGTGGCATCGGAGGCGAGCCTGTTCAGCCATGCGGGCGCCGGCCACCAGATCAAGGTCAACAAGGCCGCGGTGGCGGATACCGCCAGCCTGCTGTTCCAGACAGGGTTTTTGGGGCGTGCGGAAATGGGCACTGCGGGCAATGATGCCTTTTCGATCAAGGTGAGTGCGGATGCGGTGACATGGAACACCGGCCTGTCGTTCAACGCGGCCAACGGGCGTGCACTGGCGCCTTCGGGGTTGCAGGTCACAGGGGTGTTGAGCGGTACCGCCGTCACCCAGAGCAGTGCGGACAGCACGGCAGGCCGGCTGCTGAAGACGGGTGATTTCGGGATGGGATCAGTCAATCCACCCGTGATCGCGAATATGAACTCACCCACCACGCCCTTTGGACAGTACAGGACGACAAGCACGCAGACGGTCGGTACCTTTCCGACCGGGCAGACATTCGGCCATGTGATGGTATTTGGCTCCAGCAGCTCCGATTTGATCCAGCTGTTTGCCAATGTGCTGGATGATTTGCTGTTCATGCGCCGCTACCGCGCAAGTGCGGGGGGGTGGCAGCCGTGGCGCACCTTCTGGAGCACGGCGAATACCACGGTGGATGCCAACGGGTTCATCCGCGCCGCCAGCCCGATCGTGCAACTCTCCGACACCGGGCACGCGGAACCCGTCGAGCCGGTAAATGCGGTATTCGAGAAATTCGGGACAGGCGCGTACCGGCTGCACAATGTGGGGCCTCTGGCCACAGCGGGCTGGTCTGTCGAGGTGCCGCGTGACGTCAATGGCAACCGTCAGGTGTTCGTCGATATCGACCATGACGCCGAGGCCGGGAGACTGACCCTGCGCACCAGCCTGCCCGTCTGGGACGGGCACTGGCAGGCGGGTGCAGCCTGCGATATCCCCGAGGGCCGCTGGATCGATCTGCGGTTTGCTCCGGGTGAAGGCGAGGGCGGACAGGACGCACCGGAGCTTTAGGCTCCGGATGCCCCGTTGGCGGTCCTGCCGGTGATCTTGTTGGCGGTTTGCCCGACAACTCCTTCATGCTGAAGATCAGCAGATCTACAAATCGCACCTTACCTCAGTGTTGGAATTCGGGGGCTCGCTCGAAAAATCACCGCAATTGCACCGCCACGACCCTTGGGATAGAGAAAAGGCCAGTCCAGACCATACCCAAGGTACCCGAATGTCGCCTCCGATCCATGCCATCATCATCAGCTGGGACGGGCATTTCGAAAAAGCGCTGGCGATCGCCGAAGCGCTCGAGGGCAGTGTCGAGCGTCTGAGCGTCATCTATTCCAACGCCGCCGACACTGCCGAAACAGGCCCCGGCGCCTGGGTTCAGGTCCCGCAGAGCTGGTATTTCGGGCGCAAGTTCCGCAAATCGCTGGATCTGGTCGCGCAAGGCGAGGTGATGTTGCAGATCCAGGCCGACGCGCACAGCGACGACTGGCCGGATCTCGTGGCGCATTGCGCGCAGGCGTTCGCGCAGCACCCCGGTATCGGCATCTGGAGCCCCGACATCACCGTGACGCCCTGGCCCTCCGAAGTGGTGGGCTGCGGGATGTTGGGCGATACCCGTCTCGAGCTGGTGCGCCAGACGGATGGCATCGTCTGGGCGCTGCATCCCGATCTGCTGTCGAGCCTCGCCACCCTTGATTACAGCCGCAACAATCTGGGCTGGGGCATAGACTGGGTCGCACTGCACAAGACCCTCTCGCTCGACCGGATTGCCGTGCGCGATCTGGCCTGCCATGTCGTGCATCCCGAAAGCCGCGGCTACCATAGCGGCGCAGCGGCCCAGCACATGAAAAACTTCCTCGCCCAGCTGTCTCCCGAGGTGCAGCTCGATATCATGACACTGCATAAAGAGCTGGAAGACCGCAGAATGGCGGTTGCCGCACAGATGACATCTCTTGTAGGCGGTAGGCACATCACATCAGCACGGATAGCGGAGCATTTCTACATGCCACAGCCCTTTTTCCAGACCAAAAGCGCCTTGCAAATCGACGAAGCCATCGTGGCGGCGGGAAGTGTCTATGTGAAGGCCTCCGGAAAAAACATCGAGGCCTCGGTTGGGGTGCAGGCAGGGGGAGAGCGGTTTGCGCTGCACCGTCTGGACCAGGCGCCCTCGCCGGAGCTGATCGCCCGCAGCTTTCCCATGGCCGTCTACAAAAGCGATACGGTCTATCAGCAGCTCAACGATCTGGACGAATGGCAGGTGGAGGGCTGGTCGACCCTGCGGGTGGTGCCCGATTTCAATACAAGCACACAGCTGATCGCCCTTGACGGGGCCATCGTGGTGGCGCCTTCGGACGGGCCCCAAGTTTTCGAGGCCTATCTGTCCGCCCACCGGGCACAGGGCGATCTGCTGCTTCGTCTGGTGGACGACGCAGGCACGACCGTGCACGAGATGCGCCGCCCCTTCGACGCGGCGCGCGCGGGCGGCAGCGATCCGGCCCAGTACCAGTTCGTGGAAATCCACCTGCCACAGGTCCGCGATGCCCTGCGGCTGACGCTGCACATCCAGAGCAGGCAAACCACCGCGGCGACCCCCGAGAAGCCCAGCATCTTTTTTCTGGCCCGTCCGCTTGTGCGCGCCGCAGGCAATACGGTGCTGATGCCCGCGGTTCTGACCTCCCAGACCCGCATCTCCGATGCTGTGTGGTACCGCGCGATCATCGGCACTGTCCCCGACGAGACCCGCACACAGATATCCCTGACACTCGGCAAGGAGCATGTGCCCCTGCTCACTGTACCGTTTACGCGGGTCAGCCTGATCAATGACTGGGGCCATGTGGTCGATCTCAATGCCGACCGGCCGTTTGCGGCTACGGTCTGGATCAATGGCGCGGCCTGCTTCGCGGTGGAGATGAACGCGGGCTACAACGGCATAAACCTCCCCGTGAAATATCTGACCGGCGTACACAGCCTGATGGAGCTGCGCGATGCCTCGGGCACCGTCACCTTCTGGCGCAACTGGATCCTGCCGCGCCGTCAGGTGACCACCCTGGCCACCCTGCAGACTGAAACGCGCGGCCCCTACCCCAGCGATCTATTCGCCCAGTCTCCCGCGCGCTTCGAGGCCATGCGCAACCATCTGGCCCATGGCACGGATCCCAAGCTGCTGCCGCAGCTGAGCCTCGCCGTCGCGGCGCTGGAGGCGGGATATGACAACCTCCGGCTCAAGCCACTGAGCTTTCCGAAGGTGAAAGACCCCGATGTGTCGATCGTCATTCCGGCCCATAACAAAATCAACGTGACCTATGCCTGTCTGGCGGCCCTGCTGCTGGCCTGGAACAAGGCGAGCTTCGAGGTCATTCTGGTCGACGATGCGTCCACGGACGAGACCGCACGGATCGAGGATCTGGTGAGCGGCATCACCGTGATCCACAACGCCGAGGCCCAGAGGTTTATCCGGGCCTGCAACGCCGGTGCCGCGCAGGCAAAGGGTAAATACGTGGTCCTGCTCAACAACGACACCGAGCCTACCACGGGCTGGCTCGATGCGCTGATTGATGCCTTCGACCGCTTCCCCGATGTGGGGCTGGTGGGCTCCAGGCTGCTCTACCCCGACGGCTCGTTGCAGGATGCGGGCGGAATCATCTGGAGCTCGGGCGATCCGTGGAACTATGGCAACCGCCAGAACCCTCATGATCCACGCTTCACCTACGCGCGTCAGGCCGATTACCTGTCAGGCGCTGCGATGATGACCACCAAGGCGATCTGGGACAGCCTTGAGGGGCTGAGCAGCTATCTCGAGCCGATGTATTTCGAGGATACCGATTTCGCCTTCAAGGTGCGCGATGCGGGCTATACCACGTGGTACGTGCCTTCTTCGGTGGTCTACCACTACGAGGGGATGACCAGCGGCACCGATACCTCCTCGGGGTTCAAGCGCTACCAGGAGGTCAACCGGCCCAAGTTCAAGCGCAAATGGGCAAAGGCCTTCAAGACCTTCTCCAAGGTCGGCACTGAACCCGATCTGGAAAAAGACCGTGGCATCATCGGGCGGGTCTTGTTCATCGATTCCACAACGCCCATGCCCGATCAGAGCGCCGGCAGCTACGCCGCAATCCAGGAAATCAAACTGGTGCAGTCGCTGGGCTATAAAGTGACGTTCATGCCCAAGAACATGGCATACATGGCCAATTACACCACCGATCTGGAAAAAATGGGGGTCGAGGTGATCACCGCGCCCTTCTATTTCTCGATGAACGCGTTTCTGGAAGCGCGCGGCGCAGAGTTCGATGCCTTCTACATCACCCGCTATCACGTGGTGAATGCCACGGCGCCAAAAATCCGGGCGGTCAATCCGCAGGCCAGCATCATCATGAACAACGCCGACCTGCATTATCTGCGGATGCTGCGCAAAGCGGTCGCGGACAACGACGAGACCCAGAAAGAGGCGGCGCGCATGGTCCAGACCGAAGAGCTGGCCGCCATGCGCAGCGTCGATGTAATGCTGTCGTACAACGACCGCGAACATGCCGTGATCGAGGCCCAGTCCGAAGGCGAGGTCAATGTGATGACAGCGCCCTGGGTGCTGGACTGCCCCGAGACCGTACTGCCGCGTACGGGACGCGCGGGCCTGTCGTTTCTGGGTGGCTTCCAGCACTATCCCAATGTCGAGGGGATCGAGTGGTTCGTCAAATCGGTCATGACCCGGCTGGAGCAAGAAGGCTCCGACCTCACGCTGTCGATCTATGGGTCGCGCATGGGCGAGGGCGTCAAGGCGCTAGCGGGCCCGCTGGTCAATCCGGTGGGGTTCGTCGATGCAGTGTCGGACGCCTATGACAAGCACCTGATCTTTGTCGCGCCGCTGCTGTCGGGGGCGGGGATCAAGGGCAAGGTGCTCAGCGCGCTGGCCAGTGGCATTCCCTGCATCCTCAGCCCCACGGCAGCCGAAGGGATCGGGCTGCGCGATGGCCGCGATTGCCTGATCGCACAGACCCCCGATGAATGGATCGACGCGATCCACAGGCTGCAAAACGATGCCGACCTGTGGCAACGCATTTCCGACAGTGCCCATCATCTGGCCCAGAGCCAGTTTTCCTTCGCGGCCGGCCGCAAGCTGATGCGCGCCGCCTTCGAGAGCGCCGATCTATTCGGCCAGTTCGATTAGGAGCGCCCGGTGCCGTTGGTCCGCATCAACGAAAAGCTTGTGTATTTCGCACATGTCCCGCGTTGTGCGGGCAGTGCCGTCGAAAACTACCTGACCACCCGGTTCGGGCCCCTCGCCCTGCTGGACCGGCGCCACGCCCTGACTGAGCAGGCTGCGCGCTGGTCACAGACATCGCCCCAGCATATCGACACCGAAACGCTTGCGCGGCTGCT
>Ga0307981_1002166_pt1 | contig 16322 bp, 20 predicted proteins | sample OrgLakmetagen987_FD_201849 | JGI IMG/M metagenome (GOLD analysis project Ga0307981, IMG submission 201849) | Saline water microbial communities from Organic Lake, Antarctica - #987 | ecosystem: Environmental > Aquatic > Non-marine Saline and Alkaline > Saline | place: Antarctica: Organic Lake... | reverse complement strand
ACAGATTGCCTTTTTTCACTTAACAACCTATTCTGAGGAACCTCCGCGAAACCAGGAAACCAGGGAAAAAGTACCATGAACGTACCTTTTTGTTATAATCTCTTGGGGTCTTTAGTGCATACTCTCTAGACTCGATGTATTGGTCAAGGTGATGATGAATCTGTGTTCAAAAGAGGAAAAAGGGAGCTGTTTGGAAGAAGCGAGGCGCTTTGGGTACCCTCGCAAACAAGCCGTCGATTTTTTTTGAGGTTGTTTTTGCTTTTCCAGTCGAGGCTCGAACCTCGATCGGAGAGGGTTTGTGGTGTTGGTTGTTTGGTAAACCCTACCAGGGCTACAGGGAAATACCCGTATGTAGAATATTAATGCTTTTTCTACGTGCTTTCAGTACCAAGTGCCAACACTTATGGTTCCTCTGCCGAAATGACCAGAGAATAGAAGCAAGCCGGTACAATGAACAATGATGCGAGCCAGAAAAAACAGATGGTCGGAAAAGCCAAAAGCCTCTCGAGGTGATTGATTCGAGTGAGTCATCGAGACGACTACTCTAGTCGAATCAGTCGAATCGTGAAGCGGACAGAGACTGTTTCAAAAACAAAAGGCGCCAAAACTCAATTCGGCTTTTCGCGAAGTGAAGTAGACAGGTCGACGACACGACAAAGACAAAGAACATTCTCAAGATCCACAAGGCACCAGTAGGCACTCATACAGGCTTATTGCTGTTGCTGTTTGCTACCGTTCCGGTATCCTACACCCCTCGAGACCTTGAAGGGAGAGAGGAGCCCTATAGCCATTGAAAGAAGCTGCAGAGAAAGTAGAATAGCTAGACTATCTGCTCTTTTCACCAGTAACGCCGTCAGACGTCAGACCCAGCGCTACGAGCACAATGCAAGACGCTCCTCCTCCTTCGTCGTCGTCGCTTTTGGAAGAAGTCACGGCGCAATCGTCGCTACTGACATGCGCCTTTAACCAAGACGGCGGTTGCCTCGCGATTGGAACTACTGCAGGATTTTCCGTACACAATTTATATCCTTCCTACGCTGTTTCCGTTCAACGAGACTTGCAGGGCGGTATCGGACTCGTGGAAATGCTCTTTCGCTGCAATCTCATGGCCCTTGTGGGCGGCGGCCCGTCGCCGCAAGCGCCACCGCATCGCGTCTTGATTTGGGACGATCACGCCAAGCGCGAAATTGGTGAATTGAGCTTTCGACAAGTCGTGTTGCGCGTGCGCCTTCGCAAAGACGCTATTGCCGTGGCGCTTCGAGATCGAGTCTACGTCTACCACTTGGCAGATTTGACGTTGCGAGACAAGATTTATACAGCCGACAATCCGCACGGACTGCTTTGTTTGTCGACGCAGATCCAAGATATGGTGTTGGCGTGTCCGTCGGTAACCCCGGGTCATGTGCGAGTGGAGTTGTATGGATTGAGAAAGACAGTGGTACGTGCTAGCTCTAGACTAGCGAGTGAGATGGGGGATATGCGGATGGCTTTGTTGTTGTTTCGTATCTTTCTCACGCACTCGTTCGCTCATTCGACCCTTTTCAGTTAATGGAAGCACACGAAGGCTCGTTGCGTGGCTTGGCGTTGACTGCTGACGGCTCCAAACTAGCGACAGCTTCCACCAAGGGAACAGTCATTCGCGTATGGGACGTTGCCACGGCGGTTTGTTTGCAAGAATTCCGACGCGGCGTTGAACGAGCGACTATTACCTGTCTCTCTTGGAGTTGGGATTACGCGTGGCTCTGTAGTGCCAGTGACAAGGGAACAGTTCACGTCTTTCAAGTCGAGCGTAATGCCAAGGAAGAAAAAAAGGCGGCAGATTCGTCGTCCTTGACACAAATGCTCTATTCCAGCGTTCGAAAGTCGGTTGAGGGAGACGCCAAGAAGAGTGTCTGTCAGATTCGCGGTGTCCCACATCCGCAAGCCTGTGCCTTTGTTGCAGATGCCTCCAATCTACTGGCGGTAGCTGGATGGGATGCAGATGGGAACGGTGTATTGTTAATGAGCGAGTTTGCTCCGGGGCAAGAACCGAGACGTGTCGGCTACCATGTCTTGTGCAAGACAGCCGTTCAAGATGAAACGGAAGAAGCGCGACGTCGAAGACGTCTCCGTGGATGGACGCCCGATATTCCAGAGACACCAGAAGGAGGACGCCTGTACGTTGGAGAGCGCTTGGAGATTTTGGAAAAGGGCATGGAGGAGATTCATTTCGAAATGACTGATGAGTTCGTCTCCGTCTCGACTATTAATACACAAGCACTAGAAGTTGAAAAGCCAGCCGCTCAAATCTCGAGTGAACCTCCTCTCAAGGCTACTGCGACGCCAGCAGTTGTCGAGTCGTCACCGCCAACCAATACCAACAGCAACATGGACTCGGCGCAAACGGAATCTTTGGAGGACCATCAAGCCGAAGAAGGGGATGAGTCGCCCAGCACTGAACCGTCAGGGACCGAATAGTCTCATTTGATACGACTTGTGCCACATTGTGATAAACAATAGTAGGCAGTTTTACTATGCAAGTAGGAGAGTTTTGTCTGTGCGACGTTAACGGTGTGCTCTATTGTGTCAAGGCACCAAACGTAACGGTCGTCTTAATGTAGCATTCAATAGTTTACGTGATACGCGCCGATGTCCCCACAAGAGTATCAAACTCCTTGTCGTAGTGTCCCGAATCGATTGGCGGCAGTTCCACAAGGTCTAAATACCGATCCAAAATGTCCAAGGCTGCCGCGTAATGCTGCACCGCGTCCGGGTCGTTGGTCTTCTTTTTCTTGACCAACTGTTGTTGTTGTTGTTGTTGTCGTTGAGAGTGTGCGTTTGTAGAAAGAGGTGAGTGAGGCACGTCAATTACAGGTTTCCCCTACTAGCTAGGCACTAACGGAAATGCTACCTACATGCGACCGTCAGCAACGCACCTTTTCCATATCATCCATTTCCTTGAAGAACGCCTTGGCCGCCTTGACGGTTGGCAATCGGTCCGGCGGCTTTTGCTGATCCGTTCGAAAGGCATTGCCCAAGAGATACATGCTCGCCTTCATATCGTTGTAGCGACTATCCCTAATCTCCTTGCCTTTGCAGGAATTATCTTTTTTGGTACACTGCCCATTGACATCTTGTCGTCGCGCCGCCACAATGAGAGCTCCTTGCGGGTCAAAAAATAGTTGAATATAGGGAGCCGTCATGTCGGACTTGACAACGTCGGCACCCATGAAGAGAAACTCGTGGACGGCTTCCTGTACGCGACCATAATAGCGTCTCTTGGCAATCGGAATCGTTGTGTATCTTCCCGCCGTGGCGCCGCCACTGGCCCACGCGGCAGGCGGCAACAGAACGGTACCAGCAGTGACTGCCACGAGCGATGTCGATAGAATGTTTTGCAGTAGATTGCGTCGACTGACGGTAACGACAGCGTTGGTAATAGCATTATTTTTAGTTGGTGGGGTTGCAGCGAGCGCCGTCCTTGCTCGAATGTCATTCGCAGTGATGCGACTGTTGCTGCGACAGCTGTGCGGCGGGAGGTGAAAGCCGTTTACTACTTGGCTGCTCCACAATAGAGCGGAACTGCAAGCTACTACTGCTGCTAGCCACAGTGAGACCATGGGCCGTTGAATCAATGTCATTATAGTATTCAGACAGAGAGAGAGAGATATCCAGGCACGATCTTTGAGTGCTGTTGAGTGTGAATGGATGAATGGATCGATCCTTATCCTCGCCATGGTCGTCTTGACACGCCAAAGATCCGCGTTTCTGGGAGTGACGTACTTTTTTCCGTTTCTATTGTTTTGGCGCGAATCAGTCAATCGGCATTCGCATTCGCACCCGCGATCAACAGGTGACCGTGACCGCTGTGACTGTGACAGGACCAAGGAAGCTGTGATGGTGATGATGATAACCAATAAGAGTAAGAATGCCCTCCCTACCGTACGGTACACGGTACCTATCGATGTCGATGCTCTGCCGAATCTTGGAGTGTTGGGGTGTCTTCATATCATCGCCTATCTCTGCGTACCGGTGGTCTACCGTCTGTATGCTTGTCTGCTCACTCACAGTACATTAGACTAGAGTAGTACAAGGTATTCTAATCCGTTTCGTAACGATCAAGCGAAACGCGAGAGAAGATATACACCAACGTTCCTCTTGCTTCCGTTCGATCCTATTCGATCCATTACAGTCGCCATCATGTCGGACAAACAGCAGCAGCAAGCATCGTCGCATCGGTTCGAGTCGTTTACTGAGGCCGTACCGCTGTCCCTCAGCAGCATGGCCCACGCCAATCTTCCCCTCGAAGACGGCGTCCTGGACGGAATCAAGCAAGTCTTGCAGCACACCTTTTTTTCTTGCGTCAATTACGCTCGCATCTGTTACGCACCGCACCAATGGACCTTTAACGATATCACAACGTCACCACACGCATGGGAGCCAGTCAAGGGCAAGGAACCCATCAAGGACTTGCCCGCTTCCTTGCAAAAACTCGCCTTCAAGCACCAGTACACGCGCAACGCGTGGATTTATCTAAAACCCGCTCTCCCAAAAGACCAGACTTTCAAAGAAGAGCTGGAGCGAGGCATGGATCAAGAATGGGGTCAGCACATTGGGATACTGGGTCGCGTCAGCTTGTTGTACGCATCTACTGAACCGTTGACGCCGGGGGAATTGGATGGGACGGATACCGAAGACATGCCGCCAACTATTCTTTACAAGGTCGTGGTGGAGTATCGGAGTCAACCAGCAACGGGAAACAAGCAAGCGGTGCAAGCTGAAGAGCTCTCCATGCTTAGTTTTGGTGGAAGTGTGGACGATGATGTCAAGTATGGAGCACTGGCGAGCTTGTACGATAAAGTCGCCAAGTACGTGCTGGAGATTTATTCCGTGCGTGGAAAAAAATACAAGTTTGATTTGATGGATTCAACATTGTCGAATGGTACCATTCCGCGATTGCCAAGCAGTACCGATGGCGATCCGTTTGTCAAGAGTCTGTGCGCGACTGTGACCGACCACGCGACGCCGCCGCCACCAGGTGATGAAATGGAAACGGTCAAGAAAAAGTACGCCATTACGCGCATGCACTTGATTCTGGAAGGCAAACCTCGAAACGGAGCCGACTTTGAAAACTTGCCGAATTTCGACTACGTTACCGAAGCCGTCAAGGCTTCCTTTTTGTTGCTCAATCCAGAGACACTTCCCACAGCCACGGCCATGCCGTCGGGACATACCTTGCTTTTGGATCCAGCACATGCGGGACGTGTTTACGTCAATGGACGCTATGTCACGACTTGGGGTGAGGATCCGCGAATTGGATCTCACGGAGTGGCACTCTTTGGAATGGATTTGCACTCGATTCCGTTTTGGCACGGACGTATTGTCGATTTTGAAATTATGAAGACTGCGTACGCGCAACTATGGCACGAGATTCTCATTGACGCGCGCTTGTTGGAACTCAACATTGCCAGTAAACTACTCCACCGCCTCATGACTGGGTGTGATCCAGATGCCGACGAAGACGATGAATACGATGACGAAGATGCGTATCCGGACATTCAAAACGGTTGTTTGGAGGCGCAAGTATTGTCGTCTTCTCAATACGATCGCGTTGGAATCGGTGCTAAAGCGCTAGCTACTCGATTCGCAATCGACTTTGGCCTCAACGCCTTTCCGTGCCTGGCACACGAAGTTGATTGGGTAAAGCGAGAGCTTCCTGATCGTAAATCAGTTGTTGTTCCGCAGCGTCTGATCGACGTACTCCGACGGGGCGGATACTTCAACACCCAGCAGTCATCTGACGAACTTTGGTTTACGGAGAGCCGACCCCCGCGTGAGGGACCAGATAGAGAAGTGGTATCAATGGCGGTTCAAATGTTGGAGGAAGCAGAATGTTTCGATGTGTCGCCAGTGCAAATCACCATCGTTTCATCAAAGGTTGCCAAGGACGTGGTTGGGAAGAAGGTGGTGTGCCGTTACAGCGACTTGCTGGAACAGTATTCTGTTCAGCAAGCGTTGCTAGACATTTCCGTAGCAGAATTTGTCGGCCACGAGTCCAGTATAGAAGAAGTGGATGTGATGAAGATAAGAGCTTACTTGGTCGGAATGTACGTGGCGCAGGCACACCGAGATGGAAACATTTTGGTGAGATATCTCTTGAGAAACAAACCGTTCTCTTGAATGGGATTGAGAGCCTACTGATTGTTTTGGATGTTCTTTTTGAAAGGTGGTAATCAGTTTGAGTGTTTCAGTAGGAGAGTAAAAAAGTCTAAGTCTTCTAGTTAGCAATATCACTCGGCTCCGTCGGATGCCCAGCAGAGGCACCGTGGTCACGAAACCATACAACTTCATCGTACGTTCTTTGCTTTAGAACCTGGAGATCAATATCGTCGTTCTCCAGGAAATCCGGCCCCTCGAGAGGCCCAGTAGCAGAAACCCGTTCTAAGTCTTTCCGTCGGACACCCTTGAAGAAGTCGTGCTCTAGTGCTTCTTCCGCTGTGCACCGTTGTTTGGGATTGAACATTAGCATCGTCTTAAGCAGATCTATAGCAGCGGGGTCAGCAGCGGGATATATGGTCTCCAAAGGTTTCCGTTCAATCTTGCCGAGCGATTGAATGTATTCGTTTGCCTCGCCAATCGAAGCAACGTCTTCTGGTGACGGCGTACCAATCACTTGAAAGATAACGCTCAGTTGGTCGAGTCTTTCATCTTTCTTTATACTGTCTCCTTCTCCAGAGAGAGGGAAACACGTACCCCCAGGGAATAAAGGTTTGCGGTCTTGATAGCTAGGGACATTTCCATCTTGCATGCTCAAGAGCTCCGCTAATATACAACCAAGACTCCAAATATCAACCGCGGATGTGTATGGCTGTATCAGAATCAGTTCCGGTGCGCGGTACCATCGAGTTACAACGTGTTTCGTAAGCTGTCGAGTGAGACCCATTTTCTGCAACGTGACCGAAAACAACAAGCCAGTGAGCATCTTACAAGAACCTGCAATATATCATGTGGCAGCGAGCCCTTGAATACGTACCGGTGCAACTCCAAAGCTTATCGGGGCTTTTACGTCCATCGCCTCTGCCTGCTGGGTACCGCCGTCGACTGTCGACGATGACATGGTAGTCGTCTCGACAATTCGAGCCAATCCGAAATCGCAAATCTGAGCGGGAAGGGCGTAAAGGGGTGAGCCATGACGATACGAAATCCATCCATAAGTGGCAAAGTGACAATTCGCAACATACCTTTAACGAGCAATCTTCATTCAAAAGTATATTGGCGGGCTTGAGGTCACGATGAAAGCAAGAGAATGAATGGATATACTTCAAACCTGTTAGCATTTGGTATAGAAAGGTTTGGATGTGCTCCGTTGTCAGGTATTGTGGTGACATGATTAGCTTGTAGAGGTCCGTATCAACATCTGTTTCGACGAGAGACGCGCAAGGGACGTGAGTAAAAAAGGTTTGACTTTGACAGCAGAAAACAATACGGAGTCGAATCGCCTCACACATTCAACACAACGGCAGACAGAAGCAAGCACTTACATTCAAAGACCAAGTACAAGTCATTAAAGTCATCGAGATCTTCCGAAGGTGGTTGTACAACGTCCAAGAGCTGTATGATACATTCGTGACCACGCATGCGTCGAAGAATGTGTACTTCTCTATATAGACGAACTGCGTCCACTTGCTGTTCGAATGGAGACTGAATTCTCTTGATGGCCACGTAGGCGTCTGGTCGCCCCGCATGCCGATCCACGGCTTGCGCCACTTCGCCATACGATCCCCGACCCAATATCCGAACCATTTCGTAGCGATCACCAACAGCCCAATCAGAAAAGTCTTCGGGTAATGCCGATCCTGCGGCTGTACTCTTGGAAGATGCGCGAGTCGTTTGGGTGGGCGCTGGAGTAGCAACGCCGTCGGCGAGATATTGTTGGTACTCTAGGTTGGCCGCGTTATGAACGCCAGATTGGAACGGTAAGGGAGTCGCAGCACCTGCGTCTAAAAGGGCGTATCTTCCCCTGGCGCTGGCGGGAGTGGAAGGTGGAGCTGGAGGAAAGGCTTCTGGAACGGGCGACATGTTCTCCAGTCGAGAATTGGTGGCTGCGGAGGCGGAACTCAAATCCGATGCCATGGATGATGTACTAGAGGCCCGATATATGAGAGGCATCGGTGCATTGTTGCTAGAGAAATCGATCGGTAATCCAGCGGCGGAAACGGCGGTATCGTGAGCGCTTGGTGCAATGGTGCTGGTGTGGGTAACCATGGCTGGAGGTTTCGGCTGTAGTGAGCGCTCTGGAAACGGCGAGTCTTCCGACTTTACTCTTTTGTTTGCCCCGGTAAGTTTTGGCATTCTGGGTCCCACTTTGATTCCATTCCGAGTAAAACCAGTTTCGTTATCTTCGGATGGCAGCGGTGGCGTGGATCCCACGGTACTACCCTGTTGCGCGGAAGCAGCCCCTGCTCCATGATGTGGAACAGGGCTCTCCCTGGTTCTCTTTAGACTAGGAAAGGCGGACGATACCGATACAGGTTTCGGTTTCGGTTGCGAAGCGGTTGCCTCGAGTCCCTCGCTGTCCATACTGCAGTAGCCAGGATCGGGCGTATTCTCGCTCTGACGCTGCACGGCTTGGCTTCAATGCAATCTTCAGATCCAAGAACGGTTCTTGTGGCGTGACCAGAACTTTACCAGCAAAGACGGTACTCGCTTTCCATGCACACAGAACTATTGGGTTGCCTCAAGGCCAGTCTTATGGATGCTTAGACTATCTTGTTGCTCGCTGTTCGATACGCAATGCATCGAAGAAGAATATCTTGCCGAAGATACGATCAACGCGATCAACGAGATTAGAACGTGAAGGGTGAAAGATCCTGCGACGACGATCGGAATGCACCGTGTGCTGGTTGGACACGAATCGCTTTTGTTTCGCGCCAAAATTCCAGCCGTTTTCGCGCTAAAACGCGCTAAAAGCGAAGAGCGTGGCCGCTTTGGATCTTGCGAAATTTTGGTGTGTGTGATGCCGAAAACGCCAGCAGCACCTTGGTCAAGTCCCAAAGAAAGTGTCATTAGGACAATCCTCTTTAAACGATTTTAAGCTACTTAGACCACGTTTTCGGCCTCACTTTTTTCAACTGCCTCCGCCCCAACCTCGTCTAGGGCACCGTTGCGGGTTGGCATTTCAGACCTCTTTCACGTCGGATCGTTGACTCGTTGGCAGCAGTCTTACTTTCAATTTGCGGAAGGCTACGACAGGACCACTAGTTACAAAGATCAGCGTTACGACCAAACTAACAAGATTAAGCAAAAGGCCAAACCTGGGAAGCATCGTTAAGCGTTAAGCATCATCGATCAAGACTTTCGAAGTTTCAAGTTGTTGTGCACCATGAAAGAACATTTACAAGGTCTACACGCCAGTAACCATAACGAGCAGGCGTTGCGCGCACCTCAACCCTCTGGAGAACGATTGAGCATACGTGAGGCATTCACTGGTAGCAAGGGTTATTCCTCGGCTAGCGAACCAGGTCTTGTCCGATCATTACGACTGTTACACGACGGTCGTTCGGGCTTGGATCCGACCGAAGCGGCTTTCGCATTGCGCCAAACATTCTTGGACGGTCGACCGCCAGCTACTAGCCACCGATCCTCACGAAGGATGACGTCGTCGTGTTCTTCTTCTTGGCGGCAGCAACCCAGCATCAAGGGGATTGTCTGGCGACTGGCCATCCTTTGCTCCCTCGTGTCTGCGACTACGGGGTACATTCATGGGATAATGCCGCCCGACGAGACTTTGGAACAGTTCTTTTATTCCGTCGAAGCTAAGGATCAATCCTTTGCCGATTCTCTCCATCCGAAAAAGAAACGATCGTTGCAAGGGTTTATCCCCCCGGAGATTCCCACCGTAAGTAGTGCATGCATACGGAGAAACAAGGATTCAATGGGCACCCTCCTAAACAACACCGAACTTACCCCTTCGTTGCCCTTTCTAAACCTTTCTGTATCGCAGTTGCCACCCTTTAGCTTTCCGCCCATTCCGCCGATTCTGATTCCTCAATTTGGTAAGTCGTCAAACAGCATTCAGTGCATGGTTACAGCCACTACTACTACTTGTTGGGGTCAAGGTTTTGCTCACTCGTATCGTTTTCTACCATTTGTATAGGTCGACCCACTCGCACACCTACGCGTAGCCCGACGCCAGTGCCTACCTTTCGCAAAACACCGCAACCGTCGCCGCGTCCCACCTTTCCCAGAACTCCGCAACCGTCGCCCCGTCCAACGAATGCACCAGTGATCCCCCCGTCGCCTCGTCCAACGAATGCACCCGTGATCCCCCCGTCGCCTCGTCCAACGAATGCACCCGTGATTCCACCATCGCCTCGTCCAACGAATGCACCAGTGATTCCACCATCGCCTCGTCCAACGAATGCACCAGTGATTCCACCATCGCCTCGCCCCACGCGGCAGCCTGTTAGCCCGCGCCCAACCCCTCGACCATCGAGTAGTCCTACTCGATCTCCTTTTGAGTTTCCCGGCTTTCCATTTCCCACGACGTTTCCAACAAAAAGCCCGGTGAATAGCCCTACCAACCCCCCTTCGCCTCGTCCAACGAGACGGCCTACGCGTCGGCCGTCGCCCGTACCAACGATAGAGCCAACGCTAAGACGAACCCGTCAACCTTCTCCTAGACCGACGAGACGACCTTCTCCTAGACCGACGAGGCGTCCGACGAGAGAGCCTAGCTTTGGACCCACTCCCAGACCGACGACACGGCCCAGCCGTGAACCAACGCCGCGGCCGACACGTCAGCCAACGCCGCGGCCGACACGACAGCCAACGCCGCGGCCGACACGTCAGCCAACGCCGCGGCCGACACGACAGCCAACGCCGCGGCCGACACGTCAGCCAACGCCGCGGCCGACACTACAGCCAACGCCGCGGCCGACACGACAGCCAACGCCGCGGCCGACACGACAGCCAACGCCGCGGCCGACACAACAGCCAACGCCGCGGCCGACACAACAGCCAACGCCGCGGCCGACACAACAGCCAACGCCGCGGCCAACGAGAGGACCAACTCGTCGACCGTCACGCATGCCAAATGACGAACCGACGAGACCACCGACACCCGCGCCAACGAGGAGACCAACCCTTCGCCCCTCACCAAACCCCACGAACGAACCTACCTCGGGTCCAACAAATGAGCCCACGAGACGTCCTACCCGGTTCCCGACGCAGTTCCCAACAATCCCACCTACCGACGTTCCGACGGCTTCCCCATCGGCTACGCCATCCGCGTCGCCGAGTTATACGCCATCCTTGCGTCCGACCAAGGCGCCTAGTGCAAGCCCATCCAATATTCCCAGTGCGGCGCCCAGTAACTCGCCGTCCATGTCGCCGTCAATTTCGATGCTGCCCAGTTTGAGTGTTCAACCTTCCTTGTCACCCACACCCGATTTTGAGTTTCCTCTTACCAGATTAGAGGCCTTTCGTGTCATTATGGAATTCACTTCCAATGGCCGGAGACTACAGGATGGAAACGAGACTGCTACCATGAATATGTCCTCCTCGGAAGACTGCATGGCAATCTGGATGGACTACGTGACGCAAAGCATGGAGAACGAGGTAGCAACGGTCATTCCGTTGTTCGAAACGCTGTCAGTCGAAACCTTTAACGTGTCGCGTGACTCTTTTGCGGATGTGCAGGCTACGGCATTTTTCTACGATGTCCGGATTGATATTCGATCGGCAATCATCGTACACAACTTGCGACGGTATATTGGCGGCCCTTTCGATTCTCGAGAGGAAAGGGCCACACTCGTCGAGGCGATGAGAAGCTCTGGCTGCCCCGAATACGAGTCTTTCCGAGACGTCACGTTAATGTTGCCCGTCGACGATCCCAATATTCCTGGCTTGACAGATTCACCCAGCAACGATTCTGCCAAGACAGGGGTAATTGCTGGTTCGGTGGCAGCGATTGCCGCCGCAGCCATGTTGGTTGGTATCTTTATTTTCGTGCGAATCCAAAGAAGAGGGGATGATGACGGAATGGATGAAGTTGTTTTCGATATGTCGCAGACACCAGGCCTAAATGGGAACGATCATGACATTGCTTCCGAAATTGGATTGCGTACGGACTTGGAAGTGAGTACGCTTGGGGACCCCATTCCGCCTGGTACCTTCCCTGGGGTTGGTGATGTTTCCACAGCAGGATCCTTTAGCTTGGACTACGACTACAAGGCGTACTATCAAGAAGGACCTTCAATTCTTGAAGAGGACACTGCCGGATATGGTGGCGATTCGTTGTCGAATCTCCTTCTCCCCGCTGATGACGACACGTTTGAAGCCCAGTACGGAGCCGAAGAACATTTCGAAGTCTTGGCGCCAGCAGGTGTCTTGGGTTTGATTCTAGAGACAAACAAGGACGGTGTGCCTACTATCAATAACATCAAACCATCTAGCGTATTGGCTGATCAGGTACGGATTGGCGACCGCTTGCTATCAGTCGATGGTATTGATGTTTCTGTAATGTTGGCAAGCGACGTGTCGAGATTAATTGCTTCCAAGAAGGATGCACCAACCCGAAAGTTTGTCTTTTCGAGACCTGCCAAGAGGAGAGACAGCGTTGGCGAGGATACTGAGTAGAGACGATATTTTTTATATATACACACAGTATCAATAATGTAGGAATCCTACATAAAGCGTCAGTGTTTACAAAGTGATTATGCGGTGTTTTAAATCTATCTAGCGGCTATATGTTCCGCGGGGCAGACCAGCGTTTCATGGCTCGACTTGATGTTCAATCTTTGGCCTGGCCATTTTCTCTGGGCTGCGTTTTCGACTCCCACTGGTTAGTTTACGGTTGGCGCTGCCTGTTATTGAAGCTTCAGTCGCGATTAAATCTGCACGTATCCGTTTCGGTGATCCAGTGACAAGGGCCATGACAACCTGGACCGGTTCCTCTAAAAAGAAGGCATAGTCTGAACCCTCCGAATAGGTCGTTTCTTGGAGCATGGCTTGCAGGGTATCAAAGCCGTCCACGACCTTGGCAAAGCACGGGTCCGCATATTCGTCAAGATCGTGTTGATACTGTCCACCCGGACCATGCGATGCTGTATTGTCGACCTTATTAATGTAAAAGTCGGGACCACCCGGTCTTCCCGCAAAGCCGACAGTCCATGGAACGTGAGGAAATTCGTCCGAGTATTCAGGAAAGGCCAAATGATCCAGTTGCAAGTCGACAAAGGGTCGCATAGCCAGCGTCCGTTCATCTAGACCCGTCTTTTCCACTTGACTTTGCTGTGCCTGTGGTCCTCCCTGCATAACGTGCGGTCCGTTGAGATAGAAATAGGCGTTGTCCCAAAGTTTGTGCGAGACTTGTTCCAGAAACAAATGTACGGAATGGGGCATGGATTTGAGTGGCGCCATTTCCAAGACGAAACTGCGATCGGTGCCTATTTTGTCGGATGCTAGAATGACATTTATTTGTACGTAATGAGGACCAGGTCCGAATCTGTGGAGGGGTTAAATGTATTCAAGCGTGGGGTGAGAATCGTGAGAGGGTTGGATATGATATAGGAATACATGACGAGTAGCGTACTTTTCGATGGCTGCTCGACGCGCTTCTCGCACCGTGGCTTGCTGTAATAAATGGACCTGTTGCTTCCATGCCTCTTCTCTGTTCATGATGCGTAGCTCGTCGTTTCTTCGTTCGGGGCTCTCGTACTTGACGCGGAGTTCGTCTCGTTCTTTTTGCAACATTCTACTGGAACGTTCCAGGGCAGTATATCGAGCGTGTGTTTCTCGTTCGGTTCCCTTTTGAGCAAATATTCCTCGTTCCCAGCGTCGATTCTCCTCCCTGAGTCTTTCAACTCCCTCAACGACTTCGTCCAGCGAATTCGCTTGCAATGTGTGAAGCACATTTCGTTGCTGCGAGCGATATCTTAACGTAGTAAAGAAGAAGAATGCCGCCAGTACGAGTAACGGAAGGGAGGGATATATTCTGAATCTCCACATCCACAGGCGCAATCGATTGACGAAACCGCTGCCTCGCGGTGGCAGTGCCTTGTCTTTAAAGTCTAGTGGCGGTGCCGAAGTACTACCGAATCCGTAGCCGCCGTAAGAGTAGTCGCCTTCGTTCCCTTCACTCTCGGAATCGTAGTCATGGAGGGCCTCACGCCGACGCCGACCGTAACTGGGGAGATCAATCGCTGATGCCGCCGGCGTATTACCCGCCAGGCTGCTGAAGTTCCGACTACTCGACCGTCGAAGCATTGCGCGTCGTCGTCGGAGGAGGAGGAGCCAATTGAGGCGACGAAAAATAGACGGGATCCAGCCAACGCCAGTGCCTAGGCGTCAGCCTGTCTATCGTCCCTACCTCTGGATAGCGCCGATAATAGGACTGTCCTCGATGCTTCGCTGGTCGTCGTTGTCGTCGGTTTTAGGTTCGACCAATTGGGGGTGGGACTGGTGATGGTTACGGTACTACTGCATGTTATCGCTTTCAGATTCCAGCCCCAGATTCCGTTCTCGGATGCTGCTTTTGGGCAATACATATGTCTGTCACGTTTGGCCTTCGTGAATCGATCGAAATGTCAATTGGGACCGACGCGCGGGCCGATGCCACGCGGCAGCCTTGGCGGCCTCACGCTCCTTCACAGCCAGCCTTGGCAATTGGCGGTAGCCTTGGCGGCCTCTTGTTTGTCCTTCATAGCCTTGACAAACTCCGCGACCTTGGCGGCCACGGCGGTAGCCTTGGCGGCCACGGCGGTAGCCTTGGCGGCCTCTTGTTCCTTCTTAGCCTTGATAACCTCCGCGGCCTTGGCGACGGCCTTGGCGGCCTCACGTTCCTTCACAGCCTTGACAACCTCCGCGGCCGTGGCGGTACTAGCCTTCGCCTCCTCCTCTTCAGCACGCATATTCGCCTGCATGGACGGAGTAACTTGGCTGCAATAAAAGCCAAGTCGAGTTGCATTGGCACCACGTTGCGTATGTTCAGCCAGACGGACAGGCTTCAGATTCCACTGCACGGGCTCATTGGCTGGTCCTGGTTTATACTGCTTGCTTTCGCAATGACAGATCACTTTGTTGGCAAGTCAAAACTTGTGAAATGATCGGAGACTCTCATTGCGACCACAATAGAAAGGTGCGGAAGGGTGATCCATGTCCAGCAGAGCATGTACATAGATACCAGGGTTGGTCTTGGATTCTAAAACAACTCATGACATGGGGCTTCTTGGGTCCGTCCCTGGCACTGTTGTTCGCGAGTGCTCGTTGAAAGACTCGGACAAATGCAAAATCACGACTTTTTTGTTTTGGCACCAGTAAAGAGAACCATGAAGGGGTCGCTTGCTGGACGGGCGAGTACTAAAGCGTTGAGTTTCGTGACCACCCCTCTTCCTAGAAAAGGGCCTAGTCTTGTGGCTGCTGTAGCGTCCATGAAAATCTCTTCCAGCATATTTTGGCTTTTCGACGCATGATCAGGCGTGGGCCAATGGCCAATCGTGAGCACATCCACCTTCCGTAGTGTGTTGTCGGTTTCTTCCATTGTTGTGCAATGACATAGCGGTTGCACGACATGCTGCATCACAGTGTTGACGATTCTGTCCCGTACGTCGTTGTGATGTTCAAGCTTGTCTAGGTACGGTCGGATTTGGGAGTACACCTTGTTTAATTCTTGTTGGATCCACGATTCCCAAGCTTTGTCACCCGCGCAATAAGCAAAGTGAGATACTGCAGCCTGGAACCCAAGTGCCGCACCCTTGAATGCTGTTGTAATGAATCACAGTTGGGTCTCGTCTGTAGACTGCTTGTCTGCAGACTGCTTGAACTTGCTAAAGGCAGCGTGAATGATACTGCACATTTTCGCTTTTGCTGTGGACAGGGTATTCTTGTCGGAATTGGACTCGCCATTGTTGGTGTAGTAGTTGTCGTCGTTGTTGTAGTCATCGTTGTCGTCATCGTTGTCGCGTCGTTGTCGTTGCTGGGAAGAATATTCTGGTAAGTGGGTGTGACAACCGGGACTAGGATCACACCTGGTAGTATCTTGGGTTTGGTATTGGTGGATGCAACATGCTGTGGCGGTGGTGGAACCATGAGATTGCTTTGACGTTTTGGCAAAACGTTCTCGTCATTGTCGGAAGTATGCGAGATTACCGGATCAACCTTGACATGGCTGTACCTTGCTCCCCGTGTTGTTTTCTCGAGATGGTGAGTCAATGGGGGACAATGGAGGACGATAAACTGCGCTGGAATCTGGTTGGGAGGCAGTGTTGATTCTAGGAGAATCTGATCACGCCTCGAACCTTCAGTTCTCGGCTGTAGTGTGTCAGGACCCTCGATAGTTTATC
>Ga0307981_1002162_pt1 | contig 16344 bp, 28 predicted proteins | sample OrgLakmetagen987_FD_201849 | JGI IMG/M metagenome (GOLD analysis project Ga0307981, IMG submission 201849) | Saline water microbial communities from Organic Lake, Antarctica - #987 | ecosystem: Environmental > Aquatic > Non-marine Saline and Alkaline > Saline | place: Antarctica: Organic Lake... | reverse complement strand
CCCTCAAACTTCTCTTGACAGGGTATATCTTCTTTGTACTATCGCCCGGCTTTAAGGTGTATGTGTCAAAGCTTATAAAGAAGCGACAAACTACAGCCTGAACACATCAAAGTCCCATTAACAGGGCAAGAAGAACAAGTCGTTCTTCATTAACTAAGACTAGTTCTGCTAGTAATTAATTCTCATGTTACAGCCTAAAAAATCTAAATACCGTAGACAGCATCGCCTGCGTTCTCAAGGGAGCGGAGTAGCGACTCGAGGAAATAAAATTTCTTTCGGTGAAATTGGTATTAAAGCCATGAGTGCTGGCGAGTTAAATGCTCGTGAAATTGAGGCAGCTCGTCGAGCTATCGCGCGAGCGGTGAAACGAGGCGGTAAAGTATGGATTCGAGTCTTTCCTGACAAAATCCTTACGGCTAAATCAGGAGAAGTTCCGATGGGTTCTGGGAAAGGGGCTCCAGATCACTGGGTAGCGCAAGTGCTTCCAGGTAAAGTTCTCTTTGAGATGGCAGGGGCTGATAAAGACTTAATGCGAGAAGCGCTTAAGTTGGCAACCTACAAGCTCTCTGTTAAGTGTAAAGTTATTGATAATCAGTTGTAAGCCATGAAAATCCAAGAATTACGTCAAATGAATGTGAAAAAGTTGTACGAAACACTTCGTAAAACTCAGCGAGAAATGGCGGTTAGTCGTTTCCACGTTAAAACTCAGCAAAGCGCTGACACGTCTCAAATTTCAAAAAAACGACGTTTGGTGGCTCAAATTAAAACACTCTTAAATAACCAACCTTCATAATGATTACTAAGCAAGGCGTTGTTGTAAAAATCTCAGGTGAGAAAACTATTAAGGTGCAAGTTCGCTCGTACCAAACTCATCCTAAGTATAAAAAGCAGTACCTAAGAACTAAAAGCTTCTTGGTACATGATGAAAAAACTGAAGCTAAAGAAGGTGACACTGTTTCTTTTGCTCAATGTCGACCTGTTTCAAAGCGTAAAACATGGGCACTCACTAATATTGATAAAAAAGCATGATCCAAGATATGACTCGCCTTCGGGTAGCCGACAACACCGGCGCAAAAACGGTTATGTGTATCAAAGTTTTGGGAGGCTCAAAACGACGTTACGCAGAAGTGGGTGATGTGATCGTTGTGTCTGTTAAAACGGCCGCTCCGAAAGGAGTGGTAAAAAAGAAGAAAGTAGAACGAGCGGTTATTGTTCGCCAAGTATCACCGATTCGACGACGAGACGGAAGTTATATTCGTTTTGATGAAAACGCGGTGGTAATTGTAAATGAACAAGGGCAGCCAAAAGGAACCCGTGTATTTGGTCCAGTAGCTCGAGAGCTTCGATCAAAAGGTTTCCAAAAAATTATATCTCTAGCTCCTGAAGTACTATAAATATGAAAATTCGAGTAGGCGATAACGTAATAGTGCAAACGGGCAAAGACCGTGGTAAATCTGGAATTGTTTCTAAGATTTACTTAGCACAAGAGAAAATTTTAGTTGAAGGTATCAATGCTAAAACAAAGCATGTAAAAGGTCGTGATGGTGTTCCGGGTGACCGAACAGAAATCTTCGTTCCAATTCATGTTTCAAATGTGGCAGTAGTTGACCCAAAATCTGGTGGTCCATCAAGAGTGGGTTACCTGGTTGACGCAAAAGGAGCTAAAACTCGTATTGCAAAAAAATCTGGGCAAGCTATTACAAAAGCCGTCGCTAAAAAAGAAGCCCCAAAAAAAGAGGCCTCTAAGAAAGAAGTTAAAAAGATTAAAGCTTAACCATGGCCTCTGAACTACAACAACGTTACCAGAAAGAAATTCAACCTAAACTTATCAAAGAGTTAGGCATGAAGAATGTTATGCAGGCGCCACGAATTGAAAAAATTGTGGTGAATGTAGGAATGGGTTCTTACATGCAGCGTCTTGGAACGAAAGATTACGGGACAGTAGAAGAGACTTTAAACAAAATTACCGGTCAAAAACCAGTATTACGTAAATCTCGACTTTCTGTTTCTAATTTCAAACTTCGTGAAGGAATGCCGGTTGGAATGTGTGTCACCCTTCGAGGTGAAAGCGCTTACGATTTCTTGGATAAAGTAATCAATGTTGTATTTCCACGGGTACAAGGGTTCCGAGGAGTGAAACGAAATAAATTTGATCGAGACGGAAATTGTTCATTCGGATTCAAAGAACATACAGTTTTCCCTGAAGTAAATGTAGAAGATCCACGTAAAGTGCACGGAGTACAAGTGACAATCGTTACGAGTACGAAAGACCCAGAACACACCGTTAAAATGATGGAAGCTATGGGCTTCCCGTTTATTAAAAAGCACGAAGATAAAGAAGAAACTAATTAATTTCCAATGGTAAGAAAAGCACTGGTTGTCAAACAGCAGCGTATGCTCGATCGCGCCTTCGCTAAAAAAGCGGATGGATCGTACGATCAAGTAAAACACGCTACTAAAGCAAAAGATAAATACAAAACTCGCGCTTACAATCGATGTAAGATTACGGGCCGAGTTGGAGGTTACATGAGTGACTTCGGTGTTTCTCGATGTTTATTCCGAGAGCTAGCCGAGAAAGGAGAAATTCCAGGAGTTCGTAAATCATCTTGGTAAAAAAACTAAACTTTAAATTTAAACTATGGTAGATCCAATTGCAGACTTTCTAACACGTATTCGTAACGCTCAAATGGCGGGACAATCACAAGTAAAAGTGCCTTACTCTAAATTAAAAAAACAGATGGCACGAGTAATGCTTCGTAATAAATTCTTAGCTTCAATTGATATTGAAGAAGTAGAAGGCAAAGCATTCCAAAACTTAGTGTTGGGATTGCCTGAAAAAACATTAAGTCTTAAGCGCGTTTCTAAACCTGGTCAACGTATTTATGTTGGCAGCCAAGAAGTTCGACGAGTGCTTAATGGTCTGGGTATTGCCATTGTTTCAACTTCAAAAGGAGTTATTACAGGATACGAAGCAAGAGCGCTTGGAGTAGGAGGGGAATTACTGTGTGAAGTTAGCTAATTATTTTAACAGCGTTTAACGCTACGATATAAACCATGTCACGTATAGGAAAACAACCGGTTACAGTCCCAGAAAAAGTCGAAGTAAAAATCGACGGGAACGTAGTGACTGTTAAAGGGCCTAAGGGCGAGTTAACACAAACTATTGAAGCGGAATATGTTTCTGTTTCTCAAGCAGACGGCGCCTTAACGGTTGAACGAGCTGATGATTCTAAAACAGCACGATCGCGACACGGTTTGTACCGAAGTTTGATTCAAAATCTAATGGAAGGAGTTACAGACGGTTTCTCGAAGACATTGGAGGTCCGAGGGGTTGGGTATAGAGTGGCTCAAAAAGGAACGGATCTTGAATTCAACCTTGGTTACTCGCATTCAATAACTTTCCCTCTACCAACCGGAGTTGATGTTTCATTCAACGAGAAAAATCAAAACATCTTTACGCTTTCAAGTATTGATAAGCAGTTAGTGGGTCAAACGGCCGCTAACATCCGATCACTTCGAAAACCTGAACCGTATAAAGGGAAAGGGGTTCGATATGCCGATGAACACGTACAACTTAAAGCTGGGAAATCAGCCGCTAAATAACCATGAGCACTATTGATACTAAACGACATCAAAGACTTGCCCGTGCACGACGCACGCACGCAAAAGCCCGTAACTCTGGTCGAGCCCGACTAGTAGTATACCGATCACTTAAAGCTATCTATGCTCAAATCGTTGATGATGCAGCTGGAAAAGTTGTCTGTGGTACTTCTAATTTAAAAGGAAAGCCTGGTGTTACAGGGGCTCAAGAAGTAGGAAAGGCGATTGCTGATATGGCAAAAAAAGCTAAAATTACAGAAGTTACATTTGATCGAAATGGTTACCTTTACCACGGTCAAATTAAAGCGCTTGCAGAAGCAGCGCGTGAAGGTGGCCTTAAATTCTAAATTATTATGACAGAAGAAAACACGACCCCAAAGACAGAAGCTCCTAAAACTCCAGTGGCTAATGCCGCTCCTAAAGTTACGGCGGATGCACCGAAAGTAAGTGCAGACAAACGTACTACGGGCAAAGATGGAGAACAAGGTAATCGCCGTGGAGGCGGTGGTAAAGGTCGTCGTGATCGTAAACCACGAGAACCAAAAGAATTTGAAGAATCAATTATTCAAATCGACCGAGTGACCCGTGTAACTAAAGGAGGACGACAACTTCGTTTCCGAGTATCGGTGGTAATCGGTGATCAAAAAGGACGAGTTGGATACGGTATTGGTAAATCGGCTGAAGTAATGAGCGGTGTACAAAAAGCTATCGCTGAAGCAAAACGTAACATTGTAACCGTACCAATCTTTGAAGACACCATTCCTCATGCTGTGAATTATAAATTTAAAGCGAGTAAAGTATTCTTACTTCCAGCCCCAGAAGGGAAAGGGGTAATCGCTGGTGGAGCGGTACGTAAAGTACTAGAACTAGCAGGAATCAAGAATGTACTTTCTAAAATGCATGGTTCACGTAATAAATTAAATTCGGTGTACGCGACGATGGAATGTTTAAAAGCGCTTCAAAACAGAGCGCCTATTGAAACTAAGACTGAAGAAGAAGTAGCAACTGAAAAGGAAGAATCAAAAGCAGAGAAAGCGGCTCCAGCTAAAAAAGAAACTACCGCTAAAAAAGACGCTTAAGCAAAACTTTTGAATTAAAGTATTAAACTATGAAATTACACGAACTCACTCCCAAGAATAAAAAAGTAAACCGTAAAAGACGGGGTCAAGGTAATGCTACCGGTAACGGTACTTACGGTGGTCGTGGTATGAACGGTCAGAACGCCAGGTCAGGTGGCGGTGTTCGCCCAGGTTTCGAAGGGGGGCAAACGCCTTTAGTGAAACGTATGCCTAAAATGCGTGGCTTCCGAAGCCCTAATAAAGTTTACAATCAAGTCGTTAAATTAGCGGTGCTTGAAGAAGCTTTTGCCGATGGAGCGAAAATTGATTTCGCGGCTTTAGTAGAAGCTGGGTTTGTGACTCGTAAAGGTATGGGGGTTAAAATTTTAAACGACGGTACAGAGCTAAAAAAGAAGTTGAACGTAAGTGAAGTACTTATTTCGAAAACCGCTAAAGAAGCGATTGAAAAAGCTGGTGGTACAGTTGAAGTAACAGAAATTGAAAAACCAGAGCCTAAAAAGAAGAAAGCTTAATTTAAAAATCTATAATAATTATTTTAATTAAACGCTCAAAAGGGCGTTTTTTTTATAGGCCTAACTATTTGACAAATTCCAAAATCAATTTAAAAGTATTAAAAAGTAATACAAATACCAAAAGTAAAAATTTATTAAATTCTACTTTATGCGGGTATTGTGTTTGGTCTTTGGTTTCTTAGTCTTTCTATCGGTAGCCACTCACGCTTCAGCGCAAAGTGTAACCAGACAGTCTTTTGATATAACCACGGTTAAAAAATCAGGTGGTATAACTCAATTCTTTACTAAAAAACCATGGGAGGGTTTATTTGCCGCTAAGAAGTTTAGCCGCGAAGACGCGCCTGAATTACAAAATATTCAAAGAACCTTGCAAGCGTCAATGCTTGATTTACCTACCTTGCATACAGCGGCGCTTAAAAAGTTAGAAGTTCGCAAAGAAAATCATGTGTCGCGAGGTTTAGCCAATTCACGGATGATGATTCTTAATACCGAATCAATTAACAATGAGGATGAGCTACAAGCCGTCTTTACTCATGAAATGGGACACATAGTCGATTTAGGTATGCTGAAGTCTAATTCGTACTCTAGATCCGCTTTTTGGACGCAAGGCACTCAAGTGTTTGAAAATGATCCCAGTCTTGATTTTTACCGACTCTCTTGGGTAAATTATAATACAAAAAGCTTACTGGCGAGTCGGGCTGATTTTATATCAGGATACGCTATGAGTTCACCGTTTGAAGATTTTGCGGAATCGTATTTATTTTACCGTTTACACGGTGAAAAATTTAGAAAAATTGCACAGTATTCTAATGTTTTAGCCGCTAAATATAAATTTATGAAAAACCAGGTGTTTAAAGGCGAAGAGTTTCAGATTCAGAAGGAAGAAAAAGGCTTTCTTCACAATTTGATTTGGGATGCGACCTTAGTAAAGTTTTAGTGGTTTAGGTCTTACCCATTGAAGGCATTAGTTATTTCGCTAAAATGACTCTATGCAGAAGCTTCAATTAAAAGCACAACGTTGGTCTAACATAATCGGCTATTTACCCGGTGTGGCAGCTGTTTTTTTGTCTGGTAGTTTAGCTCAAGGCAATGGGAGTAAAGATTCTGATATTGATTTTTTTATTGTCGCTTATCCGAACTCAATTTGGACGGCTCGCTTTTTTACTAACTTAGTTTTAAAATTTTCGTTTAACTTGGCGAAACCCTGGAGACACCAGGCGCGTATTTGCCCGAACCATTTTATTACCACTGACTGTTTAGAAATTGTAGAGCAAGATGCTTATAGCGCGCATCTATTTAGCCATAATCAACCGCTTCATGATCCTCTTAATATTTGGGTGGATTTCGTTGAAACGAATAGTTGGGTTCATGAATTTGACGAAGCTTTTCCGGTACTGGTTAAAAGTGAAATTTCTAAAGAGCGGGTAGACCCTAAAAACTTAGTCCCTAAATGGGTTGAGGGTTTATTGAGATGGATACAGTTAAAAAAAATATACACCAATAAAGATTTTAAAAAACCGGGTGCCAAAATAGTGCTTAAAAACACTGAATTACGCTTCCATCCAGACCCAAAAAATCAGTATTGGAAATCTGATAAATTAGTTGATTTAAGTAAAGCGGACCGACAGGCTGATGTCGAGATAGTCGCTTAAGGGATCTGTTTTAAAAAGGTGTCTTTATCCGTGATATAATTTTCTTCACCAGGTAAATAATGGGTGCTAGAAAAGCAGAGTAACACGGCGTCTTCCGAAAAATCGTAAAATTCGTGCCAACAGAAAGGGGCGACCTCGAGCCCCTTATTTGGTTTGTCTAAGATTATTATTTGTTCGCCAAACTTGTCATGCACCTTGGCCTTTACTGTTCCGTGTGCAGCAACAAATAATTCAGTTTCAATTTTGTGGGCATGGCCGCCTCGGGTTTGATTATTATTAGCGGTCACTAAATAGACGCGTTTCACTTTGAACGGAAATTCATCATCAAACTCAAAGGGCACCAGGCTTCCGCGAGTATCTTCAAGAAGTGGGAACGTGTGAAATCTGTGTCCTACCATATCATTTCAACTGTATATAAATACCTTTATAAATCTAGTGACCTAGCCCATAATTTGACAAGCCCAATCCTAGACTGTAAAATGGGGAGCGTAACTTATTTTTAATCTCAAAATCAATATGAAAAGTTTATTGACACTCTTTCCTGCCGTAGCGGTTGCCCTTCTTATGACGGCATGTGCTACTCCGGAACCAGCACCAGCCCCACAAACACCAGCCTCAGTTGAACGAGCGATGAACGACGCTATGCAGCAACAACAAATGGACACTAACGACACCAACGGTGAAATGGAAGTGAATATGGAACTTGATGCGGCGTTAGACACTTTAGAAGATGAACTAGACGCAGCCTTAAACGGTGATGTGGAAGTGACTATCGAAGAAGAGCCTGTACAAGAAGAAGTTATGGAGCCAGAAGTAATGACGGAAGCTGAAGTTGAAGCCGAAGCTGAGGCTGGTGCTGAACCAGACGCAGGGACAGCCGATATGGAAGTTACTACAGACGAAGATGGTCAAGTAGATATTGAAGAACAAAACGAAGAAGAAGAACTAATCGATCAACCAATCATTATTGAGTAATCAATTAGAATTTGAAGACAAATTAAAGACCTTACTCTGTAAGGTCTTTTTTTTATTTTAAATATTTTGTGTGCGTTTTTTTTAAGTCGGCGTTAGCCACATGAGTATAAATCTGTGTCGTGGCGATACTGGCATGACCAAGCAACTCTTGTACTGATCTGATATCTGCCCCATTGCGAAGCAATGATGTTGCAAAAGTATGGCGCAGTTTGTGTGGGGTAACGGGCTTAGTTATACCCGCTTTTCGGCCTCTAGCTCGAATCATTATCTCGATAGATGTACGGCTTAAACGTCTTGAATCACCATGTTTCAAGTGTTCATCCGCTCTTGATTTAGCATTTATAAATAACGGACGAAAGTCATCATCACGAGCGTCTAGGTAGAGTTGTAAGCGCTCAGTACACGGAGGGGTGAGATAGACACTTCTTATTTTTTTCCCTTTTCCAAGAACAGAAAATTCACCTGTTTTCAGATTTAAATGTTCTCGGTTTAGCGCACACATTTCTGAAATACGCAGTCCAGTACAGAAAAGCATTTCAACTATGGCTCTATCTCGCAGAGATATTAAATTAGATTTGGCGGTATTGGTGTTTCTAAGACTCTCAAGCTCATCCATATTTAACCCAGATACATCACTGGGATCGGTTTTCAGTAATTCTAATTTTTCTGGAGCGAGTACGGGGTCATCTAACTCTCGCTTAATACAGAACTTTAAAAAGCTGCGCAGGGGAATAAGATATATATTTCGTGTTTTGCTGCTCAAAGGTTCGCCTCGGCGATTAGTTTTAGAAAATACAAAATCTTGAAAATCGTCGATTGAATTAAGATTTAAATCTCGAATATGTGTTTTTGGACCGACGGTTTCTACTAAAAATTTTAAACTTTTTTCGTAATTACGAAGGGTGTACGGAGAGGCGTTTCGGACGTTCTTTAAATAACGAACGTACTTCTCAATGCCTTCGGTAATTAACATTAATTAAATTATATTGTGTTAAGTAACTGAAAGCAAAGTGAGCGTCTTGTCATTGCGAGGCAAACTCAATTTTTTGGTTACCACATAGCAATCTAGTTCAATTACATTATGCCAGTAAATCTGTCACCGCTTTGACTTCATTTTTAGAACCAATAAAGACCGTGGTATTTTGGTGATAATCCGTCACAATAGTGTCTAATATATCATTGCCGTCTTGATTTTTAGCCACGCCGTTGGCTTCGTTGAAAAGAAAAGCAAACGGAGCCCCTTCAAAAAGGAGTCTTAATTTGCCATCGGGCTGGGCTTCATCTTTAGGGTAAGTAAATATACCATGTCCCTTGCTTAAAATGTGGTGCAAGTCGGGCACCATGCCCCCAGAATAACGGAGTTTACTTTGTTTATCGAGCCATCGATCCATACAGGCGCGATATTTAGGGTTTTCACTACATACTTTTAAATTCCCAGGGGCAAAATAGGTTGTGTCGTCTTTAATGGTAATGTCCGCTCTAGTGAGAATAAATTCTCCAACGTCGTTTAGCTCAAACTCATGACATCCCTTGCCTTTAAGGGCAATTGTAAGCGTAATCCGAGGGCCATACACTGCATAACAAGCCGCCACCATACCGTCGCTCGCTTTGTGCCCTATCATATCGGGGCTTTCCCAAATACCAAAAATGGTTCCGATGGCTAAATTTGCATCAACCAGTGAACTTCCATCAAGGGGGTCATAAGCCACAAAGTAGTTTCCACGGTGTGATTCAAATCCTATGGGGTGGTCTTGTTCTTCGCTAGCGATCACTTTCGCGATTTCTGATTTTTCCAATTCTTTACTAATAATCGTATCGGCTAACACATCCATAGCAATTTGGCTTTCACCAGAGGCATTTTCGGTATTAGTTCCCCCAGTATTACCCGCTCGTATTGAAAAATTAATGTATTTAACACTCCGCGCTATGTGGTAAAGTAAACTTCTTACATCCCATTCGGCGCCTCGCTCTCGTAAGAAATGATTGAACGATTGATTATCACTGCGCATGGTGTGGATGGTTTTAAGTGTTTGAACTTTAGCAGAGCGTTAGAAAAAGTTCTACCCGAGAGTGAGTCTTTTGTTATAATCAGCCTGATATTTTAATTTTTTGATAGTATGACTTACTGGCTTTTTAAATCTGAACCGAATTGTTTTAGCATCGATGACTTAGAAAAAGTCGGCACAGAACCTTGGGATGGCATTAGAAATTACCAAGCCCGGAATATGTTGCGAGATGATGTTAAGATGGGGGACAAAGTCTTATTCTATCATTCAAGTTGCGATGTGCCCGGCGTTGTAGGTGTGTGTGAAGTGGTTAGAGAATCTTATCCTGACTCAACCGCCTTTGACCCTACATCAGATCATCCAGACCCCAAATCTGACCCAGATAACCCACGTTGGTTTATGGTAGATGTTAAATTTGAGTCTAAGTTTAAAAACCCGGTATCTCTGAAGCAAATGAAAGAGATGAGTGAATTTAGTGGCATGCGGCTTTTACAGAAGGGGAATCGGTTAAGTTTGTTTCCGGTAGATAAACATCACTTTGACTTGGTTCTCGCTTTAGGGAATTAGATCAAGTCAGGGCTTAGATATAAAAAAAGCGCCATTGGCGCTTTTTTTATTTAGAATTTTAATTCAATAAATTACTGGTCGTTCATAGATTTGTTCTTGAACACAAGACCTCGGTAAACCCAAACTTTGATACCAATTTGACCGTACATTGTAGCCGCTTCAGCGGTAGCGTAATCAATATCCGCTCGAAGCGTATGAAGAGGAACTGTTCCTTCAATATACGTTTCTTTACGGGCGATATCGACTCCGTTTAAACGACCAGAGATAAGCACTTTAACACCTTTTACGCCTCCTTCTCGAGCGCGTTCAATAGCCATTTTACAAACTCGTCGGTATGGGAAACGTTTTTCTACTTGATCGGCAATATTTTGCGCGATTAGTTCTGCATCTGCTTCTGGTTTTCTAATTTCTTGAACGGTAACTGAGAAAGTCTCGGCAAATTTATCTTTCAGTGTTTTTTGTAATTTTTGGATATCTTCACCACCACGACCAACAATCATTCCTGGTTTAGCCGCGTGAATGATAATTTCAATTTTACCTGTGTTTCGGATAATTTCTATTCTAGACACGCCCGCTTTAGCGAGAGAAGTTTTAAGGTATTTTCGAATTTCAAGATCTTGTAAGAACTTAGCTTGAAAATCTTTCTTAGAGAACCATTTAGAGTCCCAAGTTCGGGTGATACCCATACGAAGTGAAATCGGTGATACTTTTTTTCCCATAGATTATTTAGAGGCTAGTTCAATAGTAATATTTGAAGTTGGCTTGCTGATTGGCAAAGCTCGACCTCGTGAAGAAGGTAAGTGACGTTTGTAGACTGGTCCTTTATTAACGATAACAGATGACACTACAAGTGTGTCAGCTTTTTGATTATCGTTGTTTTCAGCGTTTGAAACCGCAGAGTGCAAAGTCTTGTAAAGAATTTGAGCGGCTTTTTTTGGCGTGAACTTAAGAATGTCCAAAGCTTCTACCGCTGTTTTATTACGGATTAACCCCGCTACAACATTCGCTTTTTTAGGCGAAATTCGAATACGTCTTAAATGAGCTTTCATAATTATTTAGCAAGTTTACCTCCGTGAGCTCGGAATTTCCGAGTTGGCGAGAATTCACCAAGTTTGTGTCCAACCATGAATTCTGAACAGAATACAGGGATGTGTTCTTTTCCGTTGTGTACACCGAAGGTGTGTCCAACAAATTCTGGAGCGATAGTACAGCTCCGAGACCAGGTTTTGATAACCCCTTTTTTTCCAGTGTCATTCATGGCTTGAATTTTTTTCAAGACACGAGGGTCAACGTAGGGGCCTTTTTTTGCAGATCGAGTCATGGTTCAGAGAGTAGTTATAAGTTCTTAGATTTAAAGCTTAATTCAGCTTTTAGTTTTTATTATCGTTTTTTCTTCGCTCGGTGACGAGACACAAGAATCGAAGCATCACTCGCTTTTTTACGTTTACGAGTTTTTACCCCAAGGGCATGTGCTCCCCACGGTGTTTTTGGGTAAGCCATCCCAATAGGAGAGCCTCCTTCACCTCCACCATGTGGATGATCACATGGATTCATCGCTTTCCCACGAACTTGAGGACGTCGCCCCATGTGTCGTTTTCGACCGGCTTTACCGATACGAACTTGAGAATGTTCTTCGTTTGAAACAATACCGATAGTGGCAAAGTTTGTTTTTTCAACTAATCTGGTTTCTCCAGAATTAAGTTGAACTTGGGCTTTATCACCATCAAGTGAGATAAGCGTCGCTGATTGACCCGCAGATCTAACCACTTGACCGCCTTTGTTAGGCGTAATTTCAAGATTGTGAATCTGGTAACCAACCGGGATGTTTTGAATTTGCATTCTATTCCCGTCTACGATTTTTGCTTTGATATCTGTAATGTAGGTATCACCATCTTTTGCATTTTTGTGCGCTAAGATGTAACGCTTGTCTCCATCATTGAAAACCACAAGGGCGATATGACACGTCCGTTTTGGATCGTATTCAATCGCGGCAATTTTACCGGGAATACCAAGTTTATCAGTTCCGTTGAAATCCACCATTCGGTAGAAAGAACGCGTTCCTCCTCCTCGGTGACGGATAGAAATAGTACCGTTATTTCGACCAGCAAATCTTTTTGAATTTTTCAAAAGTCTTTTCACTGAAGGCTTTTTAGCCGTCAGTTGGGCTCGATCTACATAACTTGTATCTCTTTGTCCGTTTGTCGTTGGTTTTCTGGTTATTACTGCCATGGTGGGAATATTTAAGTTTTCAGGAGCAAGCTCCCCAATTTGTTATTTAAAGTCGTTGAAGTTAAGGGTTTGTCCAGTCTTCAGTGTTACGACTGCTTTTTTTAGTTCTGGCCTACGGTTGATAAGTCGACCTCGACCTACCACTCGTGTTTTAGCGGGTAAACGAATAATGTTTACACTTGTTACGTCAACTTTGTAGAAAGACTTAACGGCATCAGCCACTGATTTTTTAGAAGCGCCTCCGTGCACTTGGAAAGTGTATTTTCCAGTTTGAGCGACTGTCTTTTCAGTCACTACGGGAGCAATGAGAACGTTTGTAGTAGGGATCATGGCTTATTTTTTAGACAAGAAAGTTGATTCGATAACTGGTAAGCTTGAGTCGAGGAAACAAACTTTATCAGCAATAAGTAATTCGTATGGATTTAAGTAGTTGGCTCGCACCGTTTTAACCTGTGGTAAATTACGAATTGATTTCGCAAAGGCTTCAGCGCCCGGTGCTAGAACAAAAAGAATTTTTTTATCAACCGGTAGTTTTGTTAGTAGTTCAACCACCTTTTTTGTACTTGGGGCATCCATTTTTGGTACTTCAAGCGCAAAGATTTCTGAAGCTTTAGCTTTAACCGTTAAAGCCGAGAACAACGCGGCTCGTCGTTCTTTCTTAGGCATCATAATTGTGAAGTTGGCCTTGTTAGTTGGTCCGTGAGTAACTCCACCCCCTCGCAAAAGATTTGTTGAACGAGAACCTCGTCGAGCATTCCCTGTTCCTTTTTGCTTTTGAATTTTTCGAGTTGAGTAAGATACTTCACCACGAGTTTTTGTGTGAGCAATTGGGTTACGCTTATTAGCGAGTCTCAATACAACTGCACGGTGCATTAGGTCTTCGTTCACGTTTGCGTCGAACATTTCGTCGCTTACGTTCACATCACCTTTTTTCTTGCCGTCTGCCGCGTATAAATCAATTTTCATGGTTATGCGTCTTCTCTAATAAATACAAGGGTGTTCTTAGCACCTGGTACCGCTCCTTTTAAAGCGATTAAATTTTTAACGGCATCAATTTGAATAACTTGTACATTTCGAAGCGTTGTTTCTTTTCCTCCTAAACGACCCGGCATTTTTTTACCTTTCATAATTCGGGCTGGTTTGGCACAAGTACCCACACTCCCTGGTTCACGATGATGATGAGAACCGTGTGTCTCTGGACCTCGTGAGAAGTTGTGTCGTTTAATTACCCCAGCAAAACCTTTACCTTTAGAAGTAGCGGTAATTTTAACTCGTGATACACCTTCCATTGAGGCGACACCTACTGAATCATCTTTTTTGATTACGGCATCTGCGTCTAAACGTAGTTCGTGTACGAATTTGTAATTTTTGTTGGCGTTCTTTCGAACTTTGTTTCGAGCAAAATTAGCGAGTACAGCCGCGTCATAACCGTCTTTAGCAACAGTTTTAACTTGTAGTACTTTAGCTTCAGGCGCTTCTAAAACTGTAACTGGCGTAACACGACCCGTTTCTGGGTCAATTACACGAGACATTCCGATTTTACGAGCGAGGATTCCTTTCATGTTGTTTAAATCTTATTTCTTAGTAGTTAGGCTTGAGAGGTTGGGAATCAACATCAGACTCTAGAAACTCAAATGATTTTGAGCGAAGTGGCATTTAGATCATCTTGATCTCTACTTCAACCCCTCCCGGAAGGTGAAGATTTTGTAGTGATTCAATTGTTTTTGGAGTTGGCTCCTTAATATCAATTAAACGTTTGTGCGTTCGCATCTCGTATTGGTCACGAGCATCTTTATTAACAAAGAATGATCGATTAACCGTAAACTTCTTAATCTTAGTGGGCATTGGTACTGGACCAGAAACCATTGAACCATTTCTTTCTGCTGTTTCAACGATGGCCTTAGCCGCTTCGTCGATAATAGTGTAATCAAATGATCGGACGATGATTCGAACCTTAGAGGCTTGAGCTTCATCTTTCTTTGTTGTTTTTTTGGTCGTTGATTTAGTAGCCATAGTGCTTTTAAAATAAGAAAAGAGCTAGCGGAATATAGATAAGACCGATCTAGTGTCAAGGCTTTTTTAAGCACTTATTATTAGAATTAAATCCTTTACGCGCCTGCTGTTACCAAAGCTGCGGTTTGCAGGGTTGTAAAAAGGGTGAGAATTTGGTATAATACTCTGAAATAAATATAAATTATGACAGATCAACCCCCTATAACGGCAGCAGAAATTAAGGCTCCAGTAGCAATAAAGGTTGAAGCAGAGAAATATCCAGCGATGCAGTTCGTCGTCAAATTTGCTAAATTGCTGGCAACGGTGATTGCGGTTTTGTTCCTGCTATTTGCCTTACTCTCAATTATCAGCGGTATCTTTAATGAAGACGCGAGCTTTTTATGGGGGCTGGTTAATGCGGGTTTTTACATAATGATTGGTGGCGTACTTATTGGCTTGGTTAAAGGTATGGGTGAAGCGTTTGAACTGTTGCTTGAGTTGGAGAAACGTAAGTAGGTTGTTGATTTATAAAATAACAAAAAGACCCACGCATTGCGTGGGTCTTTTTTATTGTAGGGCTTAGAAACTAAGAACTACTTAAGGATTTTAGTGATTACACCAGCACCTACCGTTCGTCCACCTTCTCGGATCGCGAATCGAGTACCTGCGTTTAGGGCAATAGCTTTTCCAAGTAAAACTTTGAATTTAGCATTGTCACCAGGCATTACCATTTCAACTCCATCTGGAAGAATAATTTCTCCTGTAACATCCGTAGTACGGATAAAGAATTGAGGTTTGTATCCTTTGAAGAACGGCGTGTGTCGTCCTCCTTCTTCTTTTTTAAGAACGTATACTTCCGCTTCAGCTTCTGTATGAGGCGTGATAGTTTTTGGCTTAGCCATAACTTGACCACGTTCAATATCTTCTCGTTCGATTCCTCGTAGTAGTAAACCAGCGTTATCACCAGCTTCACCACGTTCAAGTTGTTTTCGGAACATTTCTACTCCGGTAACTGTTGTCGTAATAGTGTCTTTAAGACCTACGATTTCGATTGTATCTCCAACGTTAATAGTTCCTTGTTCAATACGACCAGTAGCTACTGTACCTCGTCCTTTAATTGAGAATACATCTTCAACTGGCATTAAGAAGTCTTTGTCTGTTTCACGAGCTGGTTCTGGAATTTCAGAATCAAGCGCGTTTAGAAGGTCAAGAACTTTGTCTCCCCATTCACCACTTGGATCTTCAAGAGCTTTAAGGGCTGAACCGTGAATGATAACCGCGTTATCACCATCGTAATCTCGTTTAGACATTTCCTCTCGGATTTCCATTTCAACAAGTTCGATCATTTCAGCGTCGTCTACCATGTCACATTTGTTCAAGAACACGACAATCTTGTCTACACCAACCTGCTTAGCAAGAAGGATGTGTTCTTTAGTTTGTGGCATTGGACCATCAGTGGCAGCACAAACGAGGATCGCTCCGTCCATTTGGGCAGCACCAGTAATCATGTTTTTTACGTAATCGGCATGCCCAGGACAATCTACATGTGCGTAATGTCGAGCTTCCGTTTCGTATTCTTGGTGAGAAGTAGAGATAGTAATACCTCGTGCTTTCTCTTCTGGAGCGTTATCGATTTGGTCGAAAGCAACAGATTTGTTACCGTCAAGACCTGGGTAACGATCGTGAGCTACGGCTGTGATTGCGGCTGTAAGCGTTGTTTTACCGTGATCAA
>Ga0307981_1002161_pt1 | contig 16345 bp, 5 predicted proteins | sample OrgLakmetagen987_FD_201849 | JGI IMG/M metagenome (GOLD analysis project Ga0307981, IMG submission 201849) | Saline water microbial communities from Organic Lake, Antarctica - #987 | ecosystem: Environmental > Aquatic > Non-marine Saline and Alkaline > Saline | place: Antarctica: Organic Lake... | reverse complement strand
AGCTGCATTCAAAAGTGATAAACATAAGGGTATCCGCCAGCTCATTAACTATCAAATGGGGCACCAATGGACTGCATAAGCGACAATCTGGTTTGCGCCCAAACACTACCCTACTACACCACAAAACCCGCTCCCCGCAAAAGCTTTAGCGAAGGAGGGACAACTCCAAAGCAAGGTTAAAGGAGAAAAGGTTAAAGTAACTACCCACCGCCCGCCGAAGCTTTAGCGAAGGAGGGACAACTCCCACCGCCCGCCGAAGCCCACTCACCACTCACCGCTAACCGCTAACCCCCTAAACCGCTCCCCGCCGAAGCTTTAGCGAAGGAGGGCTAAACACTAAACACTAACCCCTAAACAACTCCCCCCTAACACACAAACAAAAAAATTCCCTATCTTTGTTACCGACCTAAGCAAAAAACCCTTTCGATGAAACTCCCACTACATTACCTCCCCGGAAGTGGCAACGCGATTTCAGGAATCACCTCCAAGATCATGGTCCTGGCGTACGACTTTTTTGCCGCACTTCTATCTTTCTCCTTTGCGCTGCTACTGACCAATAATTTTGAGATTTACCAACAAGGTATATTTCTGATCAGCGTAGGACTGGTAGTCTTGCTGCTGTTACGCGGGCTCTCCTTCTATCTTTTCAAAACCTACCTGATTATCATCCGGTACGCCGGCCTGAAAGATGCCCGTAATATCTTCATGGCCGTACTGACCTCCTCCCTGGCCTTTTACATCGCCACCCTACTCTTCCCAAGCCTCCTGCCAATCGAGAGCACCTGGAGAGTCATTCTCGTTGATAGTGTTTTCCTCATCGCCTTATGCGGCGGCTCCCGGCTGGCAATGCGCAGCCTGGCCGATGTCAACCGGCAACGGATGGGCAATGGCGGCTCCCGCATCAACACGGCTATCTTTGGTGCCGGCGAGCTGGGGGCACAGCTATATCAGGTGCTCAAGCAAAATGTCAACCACGACTACCGCGTTGTCGCTTACTTTGACGACAATAAGAAAGTCCACAAAAAGCACCTCAACGGCGTCCCCGTCTACAATCCGGGAAAAGGGTTTGAAGAGGTCGTCCAAAAATACCACATCAAGACCGCTATCATTGCCATTGGCCCCAGCCTGACGGAAGAGCGGCGCATCAACTTTATCGATCAGTGCCTCGAGCACAAGGTAAAGGTCAAGAAAGTACCGGTCACCGAGGCCTGGCTTCAGAATGACCTGCAGGTCGACAAGCTTCGCGACATCCGCTTTGAGGACTTGCTCAACCGGCCCGCCATACAGCTTAGCCTGGATGATATTGAAGCCTCCATCAAAGGTAAGACCGTACTCGTCACCGGTTGTGCGGGCTCCATCGGCAAGGAAATTGTCCGCCAATGCCTGCGCTTCGAGCCCCGGCTGCTCGTCGGCGCGGATGTTGCCGAAACCCCACTGGCGTACACAGCCAGGGCTTTTGAGCAATGTATCGAAAAGAAGCGCTTTAAGACCGTCATTGCCGATGTGCGGGACGAAGACCGCATGCGCCGATTGTTTGAAGCCTACCATTTCGACTATGTCTTCCACGCTGCCGCCTACAAGCACGTGCCCATTATGGAGGACTTCCCGGAAGAAGCCATCAAAACCAATGTACTGGGGTCCTTCAATATGGCCCGCCTGTCTTCTCAGTTTAAGGTGGAAAAGTTCGTCATGATCTCCACCGACAAAGCTGTCAACCCCAGCAACGTCATGGGAGCCTCCAAGCGCATCGCCGAGCTTTTCGTACAATCGCTCAACCACCGCAGCAGCAATGAGACGCAGTTCATCACCACCCGCTTCGGCAATGTCCTGGGCTCCAATGGCTCCGTCATCCCCATCTTCAAGCAGCAGATTGAACAACGGGAGCCCGTCACCGTCACCCACAAAGACATCACCCGCTACTTCATGACCATCCCCGAGGCCTGCCAGCTGGTGCTCGAGGCCGGCTCCATGGGCCAGGGTGGCGAGATCTTCATCTTCGACATGGGCAAGCCCGTGCGCATCTACGACCTGGCCGAGAAGATGATCAAAATGGCCGGCTTCACCCCCGGCGAAGAGATCAAAATCAAAGTCACGGGCCTGCGCCCCGGCGAGAAGCTCTACGAGGAGCTCCTCGACGACGGCGAGAACACCATGCCCACCCACCACAAAAAAATCAAGATCGCCAGCGTCCGCGCCTGCGACCACAATACCGTCAGCGTCTCCATCCTCAAACTCATCAACCTCGCCTACGAGGGCGCTGAAGCAGAGGAGATCGTCCGCCTGATGAAGGAGCTCGTCCCCGAGTTCACCAGCATGAATTCCACCTTCACTTCTCTGGATAAACCTCATATGAAGGAGCCTGGGGAGGAGAAGAGTTGAGCGATCCCATCCTTGGCACCTAACTTTTATTCTTTGTTCTTTTGGTGCTCTAAAAGAGGCAGATTGTCCCGGAGGCACCGTTTTGGCTGCCACCGCTTGGGCTGCCACACCGAATGGCACCGCTCGATCTCCCCCGCACAAAACAATGAGTTTATTAATGTAGGTTTTGTATAGGTCATGGATTAGGATTTTTTGCCAGATTAAAGAACGCCCGGAACCTCGTAGCCTGACAGGCTGACCGAGAATAGGTGAATACTCTACTTTTCAACCTATAATTCATTGATTATCAATGAGGGTTTTGAGTTTTCGGTCAGCCTACTAAGCTACGAAGGTGAGGACGTGATGCAGAGCTGGCCCTGTGGAATTTGCAGAGCAAGTATTCCACAAGGCTGGTGAAAAAGACAATTCAGGGGCGTACAAAAACCTACATTAATAAACTCTATCAACCCAATGGAAACACACTTGTCATCCTGGCGGGGGTCGGGGGGTGGAGTTTCAATATTACCAAAATAAAAATGCCACACCCACCGGCACCGCTCGCGCCCAGCCCTCTCCGCGCCAGGCTTGCCCCTCGGCCTTGTAGCGTTTAGCACAGGGAAAGCAAGAATGCCGGTGAAGCAGATCAGTGTTTGAGCTAAAAACCACGCTGAGAGCTCACAAAAACAACACGCAACCCACCCCAAACAGCGCAAAGCACCACGCCCCAAAGCGAGTTTTGATATGCGCAGCATTCTTGCTTTCCCTGTGCGGCCCCTGCTTGCCCCTTGCCCCCGTATTGAACAAGCAGGGGAAACGATACATCCCGGAGTATCCGGGAATGTTTTGGGCACTTTTTCATCAAGGAAAAGAACACGTAAGATTGGCGCGCAAGCAATACCGACCAGCAGCCAAAACAAAGCAGCACTTGCAAAGCGAAGAAGCGTAAGAAAAGAAACAAAAAACACCCACCCAGGGTACCTAACTTCTCCTCTTCGTTCTTTTGGCGCTCCAAAAGAACCAAAAGATCATCTGCCTCCAAGTGCGGCGAAGACACCTTTAAGGGTAGTGAATGCGGAGCGCTTCTTGTATACGCTTAACGCTGAGGTTTAGCTTTTTCCAGGGTGCTTTGCCAAGTGTGGAAAACGGAGTAAGGTGTCAGCAGGTTTTTGTCCAGATCAAGACGGCGGTTCGCGATTATAGCCGTCGCTACATGAGCGGTTCGCTAACGCAGAGCTGGGCAAAAAGATGCTACAGATTACCCGATTTTCCATGCTTGACAAAGCACTAACGCTGTACATCTTGCTGCGATGTAAGTGCTTTAAGCAGTTTCATTGCGCTTTTCATCATCTGGAAGTCTGGCTTGTTAGCGTTCGCTTGGGGCAGCAACCTGCAAGGCACGTTCGTTGCGCTTTTCGCTTTTTTGCTGCTTGGGGCGTAGTCTCTTCGCTCTTGATCCCGTGCTGGAGTGGAAAAAGCTGCGCATTGCCGCAGGGCGGGGAGGCAGATTGTCCCGGATGCACCGCTTGGGCTGCCACACCCACCGGCACCGCTCGCCCCCTAAACGCTAAACCGCTAAACTCTAAACAACTCAGCCCCAGCCCTAAACGGTCCCGCTTGCCAAACTCCCCCAAAACCACTACTTTGCAACTATGGTAACAGACATCAGGCAATTAGACCCAAAGAAGGTATACACCTATACCGACTATCTCACCTGGCAATTACAGGAGCGGGTAGAATTAGTCAAAGGCTATATCACCAAGATGGCCCCCGCTCCCGGAAGGCGGCACCAGGAAGTCAGCGGACAGTTATTCCTGCAAATCGGAAATCAGCTCCGGCACAAGCCCTGCCGACTTTACAGTGCCCCTTTTGACGTGAAGCTACCCACCCCCGAAGGCGACACAGTCGTTCAGCCAGACCTCTGCATCATCTGCGACCCGGACAAACTCACGGAACAAGGCTGCCAGGGCGCTCCCGACCTGATTATTGAAATCCTATCCCCCGGTAATTCCAAAAGAGAGCGCAAAGAGAAGTTCGAGTTATACCAGGAGAGTGGCGTACAGGAATACTGGCTGGTAGAACCCTACGAAGAGAGCATCCTCGTTTACGCCCTCAATGAACAAGGGCAGTACGTAGGCAGCAAGCCTTTCGTGCCCGGTGAAGTGATACACCCCATTACCCTGCCCGGCCTTGAGGTGGAGGTCTCCTCTGTTTTTCAGGATTTCTAATGTAGATGCCTCTTGGACTTCATTCGTGGACCCAAAAGAAAACAATGCATACCGACCGGCACCGCTCGCCCCCTAAACGCTAAACCGCTCCCCACCAAAGCAAGGTTAAAGGGAAAAAGGTTAAAGGTTAAAGTAACCCCACCGCCCGCCGAAGCCCACTCACCGCTCACCGCTAACCCCTAACCCCTAAACACTAAACGCTAAACACCCCAAGCCCACTCACCACTCACCACTCACCCCCTAAACCACCGCCCGCCGAAGCTTTAGCGAAGGAGGGACACCGCCAAAGCAAGGCTAAAGGGAAAAAGGTTAAAGGTTAAAGTAACTACCCACCGCCCGCCGAAGCCCGCTCACCGCTCACCGCTAACCCCCTAAACCGCTCCCCGCCGAAGCTTTAGCGAAGGAGGGACAACTCCAAAGCAAGGTTAAAGGGGAAAAGGTTAAAGGTTAAAGTAACTACCCACCGCCCGCCGAAGCCCACTCACCGCTCACCACTCACCGCTAACCCCTAACCCCCTAAACCGCTCCCCGCCGAAGCTTTAGCGAAGGAGGGCTAAACGCTAAACACCCCAAGCCCACTCACCGCTCACCGCTAACCCCTAAACCGCTCCCCGCCGAAGCTTTAGCGAAGGAGGGCTAAACACTAAACGCTAAACACCCCAAGCCCACTCACCGCTCACCGCTAACCCCTAAACCGCTCCCCGCCGAAGCTTTAGCGAAGGAGGGCTAAACGCTAAACGCTAAACACCCCAAGCCCCAGCCCTGCCCACCCATTCCACAAAAGAAATCGTAAATTCACCCCCTAAAAAAAACCAAATGAAGACCCAGCTCCTTCTTCTCCTCCTGGTCCTCGCCCCCACCCTAGGCTACGCCCAGTACCAGCTCCTGCAGCTCAACGCCGAAGAACGCTACTGGCACGAGAATGCCATCCTCCGCGATACCGGACAACTGCACTCCGCCATCCGGCCGTGGCGGCGGAGCGAGGTGGACCGGTACAGCCGCAAAGGCGACCTCCTGCCCGACACCATCGTCAAAAAGGGAGGGCTCTGGGACTGGGTTGAGCGCAAAGCCCTGTACGAAGACTTCATCCACTCCCGGGGGGACGACCACTACTTTACCCTCAACCCCGTGGTGTACTTTCGGGGCGGGCAGGATGCCGAGAGCGACTTCGACTATACCTACCGCAACAGCCGGGGCGCACGCCTGGAGCTACAGCTCGGCAAGGTCTCCGCTTATACCACTTTGGTGGAAACCCAGGCCCGACTGCCGGAGCATGTCCGTGACTTTGTGCGCCAAAGCCGGGGCGTCGTGCCGGGCTACTGGCTGTCCAAGGGGTTTGAGAATGGGGCCCGCGACTTCGCCTACGCCGCCGGGGAGGTGGCCTACACGCCCAATGACAACTTCCACTTCCGGCTCGGCCACGGCAAGCAGTTCATCGGCGAAGGCTACCGGTCGCTGCTGATGTCCGACAATAGCGTCAACTATCCGTACTTCCGCATCGAGACTACCTTTTGGAAATTCCGCTACGTCAATACCTGGGCCATCCTCAATGACCTGCGCGACAGTGTGATGGTTGGCAATATCTTTGCCAAAAAGTATATGTCCATGCACTACCTGAGCGCCAACATCGGCAAGCGCTTCAACATCGGGCTCTTTGAGGGCATCATGTGGGGCGACGAGCTCAACCGCTACGGCTTCGACCCCAACTTTCTCAACCCAGTGATCCTCTACCGCCCGGTGGAGTTTGCCCAGGGCTTTGCCGGCGGCAACACCCTCATGGGGTTCCAGGCGTCCTATCACTTTAAGAATGGCATCCTGGCCTACGGGCAAATGGCGATGGACGAGTTCACGTCTTCCGCTGTTTTCAACTGGAGCGAGGGCGACTGGCGCAATATGATGGCCTGGCAGGCTGGGCTCAAGTGGGGCGATGCCTTCGGTATCCGCAACCTGTTCCTGCGCGCCGAGTACAACCTTGCCCGCCCCCACATCTACGCCCACCGGGAGATCCTCACCAACTGGGGGCACTACAATCAGCCCCTCGCCCACCCCTGGGGCGCAAATTTCGAGGAGATGCTGGTCCGCGCCCACTACCGCGCCGGCCGCTGGAGCTTCCTGGGGGCGCTCCACCGTGGCCGTACCGGCCGTGATGCCCCCGGCGAGAACTGGGGCGGTGATATTTTTAAACCCACAGGAACCCGCTCTGCAGATACCGGCGTCTTCGCCGTACAGGGCAATGTCGGCGAGCTCACCTACCTGCGCGCCGAGGCGGCCTTCACCATCAACCCCGTTTACAACCTGGAAGTCCACGCCGGCTACCGGTCCCGCACCGAGACCAGCGAAGTCGGCGGCTTCCCGGACAGCCGCTGGGCGTATTTCGGGCTGCGTACAAATGTGTATGCTTCTTATCAGGATTTTTAGGGTTGGGTGTAAGGTCAGCGTGAGCCCCTTTCGGAGTACTGGGGGTAAGGGAAGTACCTGGTGTGGGTTGTAAAGCAAAAAAGCGCGAGCAAAGAGAAAGCTTTTTCTTATCCAGGGTACCTCACGGCACCTTTTGCGCAGCAAGAACCGCAGCACCAGTTGGGCTGCCCCCGCTCAGAACACCGGGTGAAAGGAGTGCACCCGGTGAGGCCCAGCATGCGCAGCTTGGACCGCAGCACCGCTTGAGCTGCCCCACCGACCGGCACCGCTCGCGCACAGCCCTCGCCGCGCCAGGCTTGCCCCCCGGCCTTGTAGCGTTTAGCACAGGGAAAGTAATAATGCCGATGAAGCAGATCAGTGTTTGAGCTGAAAACCACGCTGAGAGCCCACAGAAACAGCGCAAAGCACCACGCACCAAAGCGAGTTTTGATATGCGCGGCTAGTTTTGGAGTATAGACGCTATGCTGTTGAGCATGGCTGGCAACTCTTCTCTTCTTCGTTCTTTTGGCGCTCCAAAAGAACCAAAAGATCATCTGCCTCCAAGTGCGGCGAAGACACCTTTAAGGGTAGTGAATGCGGAGCGCTTCTTGTATACGCTTAACGCTGAGGTTTAGCTTTTTCCAGGGTGCTTTGCCAAGTGTGGAAAACGGAGTAAGGTGTCAGCAGGTTTTTGTCCAGATCAAGACGGCGGTTCGCGATTATAGCCGTCGCTACATGAGCGGTTCGCTAACGCAGAGCTGGGCAAAAAGATGCTACAGATTACCCGATTTTCCATGCTTGACAAAGCACTAACGCTGTACATCTTGCTGCCATCGGATCTTGGAGCTTTTCCTAGGCGCTTTAAGTCATCTGTAAGCCGGGCTTGTTAGCGTTCGCTTGGGGCAGCAAACTGCAAAGGCACGTTCGTTGCGCTTTTCGCTTTTTCGCTGCTTGGGGCGTAGTCTCTTCGCTCTTGATCCCGTGCTGGAGTGGAAAAAGCTGCGCATTGCCGCAGGGCGGGGAGGCAGATTGTCCCGGATGCACCGCTTGAGCTGCCCCACCGACCGGCACCGCTCGCGCCCAGCCCCCGCACAGCTGCCCAAGGCTTGCCACCCGGCCTTGTAGCGTTTAGCACAGGGAAAGTAAGAATGCCGAGAAGCAGATCAGTGTTTGAGCTGAAAACCACTCAACGAGCCCGCAAAAACAACCCGTAACCCACCCCAAACAGCGCAAAACACCACGCACCAAAGCGAGTTTTGAGCTGCGCGGCATTCTTGTTTTCCCTGTGCGGTCCCTGCTTTCCCCTTGCACCCGTATTGAACAAGTAGGGGAAACGATACAGAGCCTTGATTTTTTGGGCACTTTTTTATCAAGAAAAAAGTGCACGTAAGATTGGCGCACAAGCAATACCGCCCGGCAGCCACAACAAAGCAGCACCAGAAACGCTAGAAAAGCGTAAGCAAAGAAAAAGCTTCCTCATCCAGGGTACCTAACGGCACCCAACCCCGCTACATCCGGAATGGCTACCTATGCGAGGTACCTCACGGCACCTTTTGCCCAACGATATCACTCCCCCCTAAACACTACCCCGCCGAAGCTCTAGCAAAGTAGACCTAAACCCTGCAATCCCAACCCAAAGTTAGGGCGCACTCCCTCCTGCGGCCTTTAAAGTCCACCCTAACCGCTACCCGCTCGCCCGCTAAACACTAACCGCTAAACTCTAAACACTACCCCACAAAACCAAGATCCCCACTCCCCGCCGAAGCCAACAAGCGAAGGAGGGAAAACACCGCTCCCCAAATAACCATACCATCGATCTTGCTATCGTTGCTCCGGGTGTTTATTTTTTGCGCCTGCAAAATGGCGGGGAACAACAGACGGTAAAGGTATTGGTGGGGAATAAGTAAATTGAGAGAACGATTTTTATTGTAATTTAGGCTATGTATTTAAGCTAAAGCGTTTCCTTTCTATTCTTGTATTTGGCTAGCGACGCGCGTTTAATAAGTGTCATGTTTGGCTAGGGTAGTGATTTTTTCTTTAGACAAAGCCTGCCCCGCAGCACTGCGGGGGCGAGGAGCCTGTCCCGCAAATTTGCGGGATTCCTGCCCTTAGTGGGGCTAAGGTCAGCGGTTCCTCAACGCCGGATAAAGGAAAAAGCACTCCTACAAAGCCGACAGTTATTGATCGCGCGTCGCTGAGCCTTACCACACCTAATTCAAACACCCGCTATTTAAACACCCCCTAGTGAAAAAACCCGCCCTCTGTCCTTTTTTCTACGGTCTATTTATTTTATTGCTATCGCCTTCCTTGCTTCGTGGGCAGGAGTATGAGCTGGTGGAAGGGGCTCAGTTTCGAGCCTTAGATAAACGGGCGCAAACCATATTGACGGGTTGAAATATAAAATTATCGGCCCCTCTTCCCCTCTTATAAAAACGATAAATACACCCTACTATATGTGCTATAAATTGACTCCCTCCATAACGCTTCTTTTATTTTTCTTTGCCTTTTTGTTTAGCTCTTATGAATGTTATGCGCAGCGTACGACTTTTTATGAAAAAGGCTACCAAGTTGAGCATTTTGGCATGGAAAATGGGTTCGTATTAGACGAAATATACGACCTGACACAAGATAAAGAAACGGGTTATTTATGGATGACGAACTACACTTCACTAGTGCGCTTTGATGGCTACGATTTTAAATTTTATATCCCCGATAAGGAACAAAAAAACCATGATCACAATGATTATTTCCGTCGCTTAGTAATAGATAAGAACGGGTATGTCTGGATGAGAACTTTTGACAAATTTTTATGGCGGTTTGATCCCATAACAGAAGTCTTCGAGAAGTACGACCTAAACAAAAAAGGGTACTTTGGAAACACTTGTCTTGGTGATAAAATAGTAGTGGATTCTTCTTATAATCTCTGGTTGGGAGGAGGACCTAATCTATTGCTGATTTCACCTGATAACGCCACCAAGATTCAAAGCTTTTACCTCAGCGACATCATGAAAACTGTGGCTGAATCAACAGGTTCCTTGAATTTTGAAAACTTAAAAAACTCAGATTATTGCATTGTCCCATATATTGACGATCAACATCAATTTTGGATAAGTTCTAGTACAATAGGAATAGGAAAAATAACTCAACGAGAAGAAAGGAAATTTGAGGAATTCATCATTTTTGTTTCACCTCAAGATGTACCCTGGGAATCCCTCTTTGATATTGCTGATTTTAATGAGCACTATTTGGTAGCTGTGGGCATCCCAAAAGAGCAAATTGAAGGCTATCTTTCGTTTTGGTTAGTTGATAAAAACAATGGTGGTGTTACAGAGAAAAAAATAAAAACAAATAAGTCTTGTCGTAATACTTTCGCCAATACAATTTATAAAGACAAAAGAGGGTCTATTTGGATCGGAACCTATTCCTGCGATGGTCTATATCAACTTTCGTCCATAGACTCCAAAACTTCTTCTCTTTCCAATGCTATACATTTCGACTTAAAATCGGGCTTTACAACCAACGACAATCCGATAAACATTCTTTCGATCATTGAAGATGACAACAACAATCTTTGGATGTCTACTCAATTTCACGGACTGTTCCGAATTAATCAGGACAAAGACGACTTAAGCCAGATTGATTTGCCTATACCTTCAATTAAAAAAATCATTTATGACGACATCTATTGTGATGCTACCAATCAGCTCTGGATCAATATCGCTGGACAAGGAATAATTAAATACGATCATTATACCGGCACCAGTAAGCATTTTTTAGAGGATGATTATACCTCTCACGTATTTTATGAATCCGAAGAATCTGTTCATCTAGGAGGAAGGGGAGGTATTTGGTCTGTTAATAAAAACACTGATCAGGTAAGTAAAGAAGACCTGCCAGCTTATTATAGTAATAGCTTCTTGACTGATGGAAAAAGGCTCAATGACAGTTTATGCTATTTGATGCTAACACCATACAATAAGACGATACTAAATTCGAATACTGGGGTTGTAAAACAGCTTTTACCAGAGGTTATGATTAGGGGGGCTTATCGATATAATGAAGAAGTTCTCCTATTGGCGGGCTTAAACAATTTATTTCAATACAATGTACTAACAGACCAAGTAGATACTATTGAAAGACTCTCAATATGTACGTCCATTTATCGGAATAATTCTGGAAAGACGTGGTTGGGTAGTGTGCTTGGTTTTCATGAATATGAGCATTCTTCTGATCGCTTAGATATTTTTGAAGAAAGTATTGGTGAAACTGTCTTAGAAATAATAGAACACAAGAATTATCTTTGGCTATTCACTTATAAAGGCGTTATCGGGTTCGATCCCGCTACCTCGATCTTCAATAAATTCAACGACTTCAACGACGTAGGTGTCTTTAGGCAAAATGTCATTTGCCGAGAGGCAGCTAAAGACACGACAGGGCGCATCTGGTTTCTCCGCGAAAATGGTATCTACCATTTTCATCCCGATAGTATCAGAGATGATCCTCAGCTGCCAATCCTATCCTTGCAAGATTTAGCCATAAACAATACCTATCTAGCGAATCAGGATCGTCGACGCATCTACGATCAACGGCATCCAATGATGCTAGACCATGCTGAAAACAACCTTACTTTTTCTTACGTCGGAGTTTACCTGAAAAGTCCCAAAGACAATACCTATGCTCATCAACTGACAGGACGTGATGATGACTGGCAATATGTAGGCACTGAAAGAACCGCTCGTTTTAATGGCTTAGCTCCTGGCAGCTACACCTTCAAAGTCAAGGCTGCCAACCCAGACGGAGTCTGGAGTCAACCACTCTTATTTGCTTTCGTGGTACGCCCCCCCTGGTATTGGTCGTGGTGGACAAAAACGCTTTACGGTCTTTTGTGCTTTGGTCTCGTTTATACCTTTTACCGATTTCAATTAAGGCGTAGGCTGGCGGAGAGTGAACGTTTGCGTTTGAAAGAACTGGATGATGCCAAAAACCAACTCTATACCAATATCACCCATGATTTTCGCACGCCCTTGACCATCATACAAGGCATGACGGAACAAATTAAGAGCAAACAATACGCCCAGGAAAAACGGCTGATTCAGCGCAATACCCAAAAGCTATTGCAAATGGTCAATCAAATATTGGATTTAGCCAAACTGGAGTCTGGGAAACTAAACCTCCAGTTAAAGCAAAGTGACATTATTGCTTTTCTTAAAAATGAAATGACGGCTTATATTGCACTGGCGACCAGCCAAAATATTGCCCTGCAGTTTCAGTGTGAAACGGATCAGCTCGAAATGGATTTCGATCCTTTCCTGATGCGCCAGATACTCGCCAATTTACTATCAAATGCATTGAAGTTCATCGCCGAAGATGGTGGAATAACTGTGCGCGTTCAAAAAGTAGAAACAGGAGGATCGCCTCAATTATTATTAGCAGTGGAAGACACCGGCAAGGGTATCCCTGAAGATCAGCTGGATAAAATTTTTGACCGCTACTATCAGGTTCCCGACGCTGAAGTTTACAGCACCGTAGGTACCGGTATTGGCCTGGCACATACCAAAGAATTGGTTGGCCTAATGGGTGGCGAGGTATCGGTAAAAAGTGTATTAAATGTAGGTTCTACTTTTAGTCTTGTTTTACCCATTACACAAAAAGCGGTTAAAATAAGTACATCAGAAATATCACCCGCTTATTTTGAAAACACAGCAGTTAGTCCGCTCAGAGCTGTTGATAAGCAAACAACGGTTGTCGAGAATTTTGATTTGCCACTTGTCCTTATTGTAGAAGACAATGAAGATATGATTCAATATTTAATTAAATGCCTGCAAGAGGATTATCGAATATTGACAGCGCTGAACGGCGCGGAAGGAGTAAAAACAGCTTTGGCGCATGTGCCCGACCTCATTATCAGTGATGTAATGATGCCTGAAGTGGATGGTTTTTCTTTAACAGTACAATTGAAAAATGATGAACGCAGCAGCCACATCCCCATTGTTTTACTAACCGCCAAAGCCGATCAGGAAGCAAAGATAGAAGGACTACAAAGCGGAGCCGATACTTATATTTTCAAGCCATTTGACCGTAAGGAAATGCTGGTTCGCTTGGCAAAGCTATTGGAGTTACGTAAAAAATTACAACAACATTATGCTTCTCCAGATCAATTAGAACTCCTCTCCAAAGAGCATTTGACAATAGACGAACAGTTTCTGAAGAGCGTACAGCTACTCATCAAAGAGCACCTTGATGATGCAAGCTATAGCGTAGAGCAATTAGCACAGGATGTGAACTTGAGTAGGGCACAGCTTTATCGAAAAATAAAAGCGCTGACAGATGAATCAGTGAGTGCTTATATGCGCCTTCTTCGACTCACTCAAGCTAAAAAAATACTTCAATCTCATCAATTTACCGTTGCAGAAGTAGCTTACAAAGTTGGGTTTAATGACCCCGCGTATTTTTCTCGCTGCTTTTCAAATCTCTTTGGTTTTCCACCTAGTGATATTTAAATAACCGATGCTCTTCGGAATCTCTTCTTGTTTAGTAAAAAGCTAAGTTTGGCTAAAGCCAAGCTTAGCTTTTTTAGCTCATGCAACATATCTCCAAGATATTGCGACATACCTCCAAGCGTTAATCAATGCTTGTGTCCACCTTTGCAACAGAGGCTGTAATGCTATTGCATGTCAGTCGTTTAAAAACACCTAAAACCCTCCTTACAACCTATACAAGTATGAAAAACGCTTTACTCCTTTTATTTACCTTTTTTTTACTCCATAACCTTTCCGCTCAGGAATGGGAAGCACAGGCCGAGGGAATATTACCCTTAGGCTATGGTGTCTTTGGTATTTCCGTGGTTGACGATCAAGTCGTTTGGGCAGTAGCTTTCGACCAAACACTAAGTGGGATCAGCGTCCCTAGTACACATATTCCGAAAGTTATTAAAACCCTTGACGGAGGTGCCAACTGGGAAGTCTATGACTTAGCAGCTGCTACCGGACGCATCAACTTCGACATCCAGGCACTAGACGCCAACACGGCCTATGAAACACGAAAGGGCAGCTTGTTTGTTCATCGTTGATTACGAATCAAAATAACTGGCAAATAAACACCAAATCATTGCCGGCAGGCACTTATTTCCTCCAACTTCAAACAGGTCAAACTAGCTTCCTCCAAACGGTGATCAAGCAGTGATTTCTTTCAACAAACAATTATTCTAAACCTCTAAAACCCTAAAAAACATGCGACATTTCACACTATCCCTATTTTTAATATTCACCCTATTAAACAGCCTAAACGCCCAATGGGAATCGCTTGGCACAGGCACCAACACCACGCCACGGTTATACTTTGCGCTGGACGTGGTTGATGCCCAAATCATCTGGGGGGTAACCATACACCCCTCCTCGCCAGTGGCCACGAATGAAGTCGTCAAATCTATTGATGGAGGACAAACGTGGGTGGTGTCCAATCTTCCCGCTACCACCGGAACATATTATACGCTGGACGTACAGGCTATTGATGGAAATACGGCCTGGGTGTTGATGGTCAACCTTCCAGCGCAGGACCGAGCTAAGATTTTCAAAACCTCCGATGGGGGATTAAATTGGACCGAACAGCTGGGCGAATTTAACGATGCAGGTCACGCTTTTGCCTCTATCCATTTTTTTAATGAAAATGAAGGACTAGGTTTTGGTAGTCCAGGGACTGGAGTTGCCAGCATTGATAGCATTCAAGTTTTTAAAACCATTGATAGTGGATCGACTTGGGATAGGATCACTGGACCCGCATTGCCAGAACTCTTACCCGGAGAAGGCAATTGGCTGTATTCGGGCAATGGAGCTTACGAAGTCAAAGGAGATACGCTTTGGTTTGTCACTCGAAGAAGCCGGGTGTTTCGCTCCATTGATAAAGGAACTACCTGGGAGGCCTTTGAGACCGGTATCCACGCTGGCCAAGGATTGTCAGCGATTGCTTTTGAAGACGCACAAAGTGGTGTTGTAGTGGGTGTTCAACCCAACCGTGCTGCGCGTACGGAAGATGGAGGAGCGACCTGGACAGAAATTTCTATCCCTACTACACCTCAAGCTGGCTTGATCGAATACATTCCTGGTACGGAAGACACCTATGTTATTTTGCCAGGAGCTTTCCTTGGCGGTTCAAGAATGGGTATTTCCAGAGATGGAGGAACAAGCTGGACAAGTCCTAATATTCCTAATGCCATAAAATGCCTGCAATTTATTTCTCCCACCCTTGGTTTCGCAGGAGGCACTGTGAGCACCACACAAAATACAGGTTTATTTAAATGGACGGGAGATTTGAGCGATCCCTTATACGTGAATCACGCGGCTACAGGAGCAGACAATGGAACAAGCTGGGAGGATGCCTTTATTGATCTACAATCAGCTTTAGCTGCTGCGGAAACCACCAGTCAGATTTGGGTAGCACAAGGCACTTATAAAGCGAGTAGCCTTTCGATGCTGCCAGACGAAACATTTTTTGAAGATGCCGTTGGGGTGAAACTATACGGTGGCTTTGAAGGTGTGGAGATATATGTTGGAGATCGGGATATAGAAGAAAATCCGACCATTTTGTCAGCAGATTTAATGGGGGATGATCTGCCCAATAATTTTGAAGACAATCGCAGTGATAATGCGTACCATGTTTTAACAAGTATCCATTCAAATAATAGTGTGTTAGATGGTTTTACGATTTCAGGAGGGCACGCTTTGTTAGGTGATGGAAGCAGCTTGGACTATATTGGTGGCGGAGTTGTTTCTACTTCAGATTTAGTGGTCAACAATTGCGTTTTCATACACAATCAAGGAGCACAGGGCGGAGCCATGTCAGGTCAAAACGATGTCTTCACGGTGACCAATTCTTTATTCAAGGAAAATAAAAGCACTTACGGTGGATTATTAATCGTGAATGGAACAGGAGAGCCTTTTTTAATTTCAGGCAACCGTTTCGAAGGCAATACAGCTACCGAATTTGGCGGAGGCATGACTGCTGGTAACTGTGAAGCAATTATAGAAGACAACGTATTCGAAAGCAATAGTACAGACTTTTCAGGAGGAGGGCTATTTGTTTTTCAAAATGATTTTGCTGCTGGCGGTAAAGTAGTATCTCTTTCCAATAATCAGTTTTTAAACAACTCATCTGCTACCCGAGGCGGAGGATTGACTTGTAATAATTTTAATACTGCTTCTGTATTTAATATTACGGACTGTTATTTTGAAGGAAATACAACAGGGTTTCAAGGAGGAGCTGCAAGCTTATTTAATGGCACTGGTTCTGCGGGAACAGTAGATTACACTTCTAGCTTTTTTTTAGAAGTAAATACGTTTGTCAATAATACGGCTCCGTATGGAGGAGGC
>Ga0307981_1002158_pt1 | contig 16352 bp, 14 predicted proteins | sample OrgLakmetagen987_FD_201849 | JGI IMG/M metagenome (GOLD analysis project Ga0307981, IMG submission 201849) | Saline water microbial communities from Organic Lake, Antarctica - #987 | ecosystem: Environmental > Aquatic > Non-marine Saline and Alkaline > Saline | place: Antarctica: Organic Lake... | reverse complement strand
TGGTGAGGGTACCGGGGTTTGAAAGCTGGATTTTTGGTCGAGACAACCTAAAAATACACACTTTCAAACGCTTAAGCTACCCTCACCAACCCCTCATGAATAATTCGGGTTAACGACATCTTAGATGAAATAATGCTTTGACGCGCCATTTCAGGGCAGCATCCAGCACGACAAAAGCAACCTATCCAAGCTCAAGCAAACACGGTGTTTTCTACTTTGGATGGCCTATTCCAAAGAAATTGCATCCGAGCCAGAAAACATCGCATTTACTCTTATTTCTGGCTACTCGCTCACGCAAACCTTTTGGGGCACGACAACTGCGGTGCCCCTTTTCTTGTATTGATCGCTGGATATAACGCATTTCAATCCGAACGCGCATTCCTTCAGGCCTGAACGTACAGTATCAAGCGAAAACCAGCACGGTTTGCGGTTTTCAACATTGCGATGCCAAGCAGATCGAAAGCATCCGGTTGCCATTTTGCGTGAAACGGCGTTAAGTCAGAATGTCTTAACTGCAAGATAAAAGGTGCCGGATTTTGACATTGAAAGCAGCCGAAACCCAGAATTTCAACATCGTCATTGTGGGCCAGCAGGGTCGCCTTGCGTATGAGGCATTGCTGTTTGCGGCGAGTTTGCGGCACGCGAGCCCGAATTTCAGTGGCCGCTTGTTGGTGGCGGAACCCCAGCCCGGTGTGCTTTGGCCAAACGACCCTCAGATCAAAAATGCCGAAATTCGCGGTGCCCTTGAAGAGCTTGGTGCCGAAATCATTCCTTTCCAGTCAAAGCATTTTGGTGCCGCGTATCCCTATGGCAACAAGATCGAGATGCTTGGCGCGCTGCCAAAAGGCGAGCCATTCGTATTTTTTGATACAGACACGCTGATCACTGGCGACATCACAAGCGTTCCGTTTGATTTCGACCGCCCGTCGGCCTCGCTGCGCCGCACCAATACGTGGCCTGTTCCACAGCTTTATGGCCCACAATATACAGGCCTTTGGAAGTCGCTGTATGACAAGTTTGATCTGGATTTCGAAAGCAGCCTCGATCTGACCCAACCGGACGAATATTGGCAACGGTATCTTTATTTCAATGCAGGCTATTTCTTTTACCATTGCCCTCATGCCTTCGGTGCCCGGTTTCTGCAATATGCTTTGGCAATCCGTGACAATCCTCCGGTCGAGCTTTGTGCACAAAGCTTTGACCCCTGGCTTGATCAGGTTGCCCTGCCGCTGGTGATCCATTCACTTGGCGGCGGACGCGACACATTGGAGCCGGGTTTTCTGGACGGACGCGTCAGCTGCCACTACCGCCTTTTGCCATTATTATATGCGCGTGAAAGCCAGAATGTCGTTGATACGCTCGAAGAGATTGCAGCGCCCAACAAGCTTAAAAAGGTTCTCAAAGGGTATGAACCGATCAAGCGCATGGTGTACCAAGGGCGCGGCCAGAAGGCCCGGGTGTTGTTTGATCAAGATGAGTTGCCCCGCAAGGAGCAAGCCATTCGCAATCGGCTGAAATCGAACGGCTATTGGATGCGCTGAGGCGGGCCGCACGCGACGGAAAATTACAAATTTTCCGGGCTGGAATTTTTGAAAATTCCGCCTTCCGCGCAAAGGTCATGCACTCTCTTGTGCGACAAACCCCATTCCAATATCTGTACCTCAATAAATTCACGGGAGAATGATCATGACAGACGGCCCAACCTATGGCTTCGACACGCTGCAAATCCATGCAGGTGCCAAGCCCGATCCGGCAACCGGCGCGCGCCAGACGCCGATATACCAAACCACCGCCTATGTGTTCCGCGATGCAGACCACGCCGCAGCATTGTTCAACCTGCAAGAAGTCGGCTTTATCTATTCGCGTTTGACCAACCCGACAGTCGCGGTGCTGCAAGAACGCATTGCGACGCTTGAAGGCGGTGTTGGGGCAGTTTGCTGTTCTTCCGGTCACGCCGCTCAGATCATGGCGCTTTTCCCGTTGATGGGGCCAGGCAAGAATATCATTGCCTCCACGCGACTTTATGGCGGCACGGTGACTCAGTTCTCCCAGACCATCAAACGGTTCGGCTGGTCGTGCAAGTTCGTCGATTTTGACGATGTAGAAGCGGTGAAGGCCGCCGTTGACGACGATACCCGCGCAATCTTTGGCGAGGCGATTGCCAACCCCGGCGGATATATCATGGATGTCCGCTCGATTGCGGATGTGGCCGATGAAGCCGGCGTGCCGCTGATCATCGACAATACAACCGCCACGCCCTATCTGTGCCGCCCGATCGAGCATGGCGCAACGCTCGTTGTCCATTCCACCACGAAATACCTGACTGGCAATGGCACCGTCACCGGCGGCTGCATCGTCGATTCCGGCAAGTTCGACTGGTCCGCAAACGATAAATTCCCCTCGCTCAGCCAGCCAGAGCCCGCTTACCATGGCCTCAAGTTCCACGAGACCTTCGGCCCGCTGGCCTTTACCTTCCATGGCATTGCCATCGGCCTGCGCGATCTGGGAATGACCATGAATCCCCAAGCCGCGCATTATACCTTGATGGGCACTGAAACCCTGTCCTTGCGGATGGAGCGTCATGTCGAGAATGCGACGAAAATCGCGCAATGGCTCGAAAAAGACAGCCGTGTCGATTACGTGACCTACGCTGGCCTTGAATCCTCGCCCTATTTCGAACGGGTCAAAACGGTATGTCCCAAAGGCGCTGGTGGCCTGTTCACCTTTGCCGTCAAGGGTGGCTACGATTCGTGCGTCAAACTGGTAAACGCCCTGGAAATCTTCAGCCATGTGGCCAACCTGGGCGACACCCGCTCGCTGATCATCCACTCCGCCTCGACCACACATCGCCAGCTAAGCGCCGAACAGCAAGTGGCTGCTGGTGCCGGTGCAAACGTCGTGCGGGTCTCGATCGGGACAGAGGACGCAAACGATCTGATCGCAGATCTGGATCAGGCGCTCACCAAAGCGACCAGCTAATTCTGGTAACAAGACTTAGAAAAACGCCCGGAAGATCAAAGTCTTCCGGGCGTTTTTTCTATCAGAACTGCGGCGCTATTCGCTTTTGGCAATCGCGAACTGCATCGTGACTTGCGCGCGCACCTCAATTTCGCCTGTCTCGACAGGCACATCCATGCTGCTCATTTTCGATGCGCGCATTTCCATTGGCTGATATCCTTGGCTGGACTCTGACATTTGCACCACGTCGCCCAAGGTGACGCCCGCCGCTTGCGCAAGCTGACTTGCCCGTGCCATCGCGTCGGCAACAGCGCCTCTGCGGGCCTCAATCAGGGCCTCAGCATTATCTTGCAGCCCAAATTGCAACCCGTTGAAATCATTCGCCCCTTCAGCCACCACAGCATCCAGCAACGCGCCAAGTTTGCTTAGGTCGCGCACCGTGACACTGACGGTATTTCCCGCCTCGTAGCCGACCACTTCAACGGGGCTGTTATCTTCGCGGGGGCGGTTGTCATAAACCGGACGCAGGTACAGCCCACTGGTTTGACGGTCGATCCCCGCCACCTTAAGCCTGTCCAATTGGGACAAGATCGCCGTCACTTTTTCAGAAGTCTGGCGCATCGCATCCGACGCTGTCGCCGCACGCGCTGAAACGCCTAACCCAATTGTGGCCATATCGGGGGCCAATGCCACAACGCCTTCGCCAGACACGGTGATTCCATTCTGTGCGTTTTGCGCCATCACACCCGTCGCCAAAGCCATCAAGAGCAAAGCAACAGCTTGAATAATTCGCATGATTTCGACCTCTGATTTGATAAATTTATCTGAAAGACTGTCTGACGGTCCGAATGATCCCCCGCAACCCTCGTTGGCGCTCGGCCCTTTCCATGAGCAAACTCCTGCTATATTATTGGAAAAAAATCGGGCGCGCTGTCTAATCCCGCGTGCGCGTGATAATTCATGGTAACTGAAGTAAAATTTATAAAGCGTCGATATGAAGCCAAATTTTGCACTTTCCCTTTCTTTTGAAGGCATCCGGTTGCTGCATCGCTCGGTCGGCGGGTGGCGCACGGTCGGGGATGTGGCGTTAGATGCAGCAGACATGTCTGGCGAACTGGCGATTCTGCGCAAGACTGCCGCAGCGCTTGAACCGGGCGGCGTGCGGACCAAGGTACTGATCCCGAAAGATCAGATAAAATTCATGACGATCGACACACCCGGCCTGTCAGATGCCGAGCGGATGCAAAAGGCACATATCGCGCTTGAGGGGGCGACCCCTTATGAAGTCGACGATCTGGCCTACGACATTAGCATCGATGGTGCGAAAACCCATATCGCAGCCGTTGCCCGCGAGACCTTGGCCGAAGCAGAAGCCTTTGCGACCGAGCATCGGTTTTATCCCGTCAGCTTTGTAGCACAGCCCGAGGATGCCCAGTTTCGAGGCGAGCCATTTTTCGGACCCACGGAAGCTGCTGCAAGCCTTCTTGAACGCGATCAGGCGATTGAACCCGACGATGAGGCGGTTGTCGTTCTTGGTCCATATGTAGCGCCTAGCGCGCCCGAAGACGCAGAGCCAGAAGAGCAAGCTGATCTGTTGGAAGAGCAGGAAGAAACAGCGTCCAAGCCGGAACCAGCCCCGGTTGACGCCAAGAAAGCGGCCGATGTGCCCGAAGAGGCTGGAAAAAACGCAGAAAACTCTGAGGCACCTGCGACAAAGCCGGATCCGGTGCCTGCCCCCAAGCTGAAAGAACCAGCGTCTGCACAAGCGCCTGTTTCCCAGTCGCTCATTGCGCCGGCCCAATCGGATAAGAAGCAGCCCGTCCCGCCCACCGTTGTCAGCCCGCCCAAAACACCCGTAGCGGTCCAACCCACGGTAAGAACAGACGCGCCCGCACCCAGTACCGGCTTTGCAAGTCGTCGTTCGGCACCACTGCCCGCAGTTGGCAGCGCAAGCCGCACCCTATCAGCAGCCGCGCCGTCGGTGACCAAGCCAAAACCAGCTGAACCGGCGGCGGCCCCCGTGCCCGACAGCCGTTCGTTAAGTGCCGTGCCCGTTGCCGCAGCCAAAAGCACAAAACTCGGTTTCCTGAGCCGCAGAAAGCCGAGAAAGGCACCTCAACCGCCCGCTCCGGTGCCCCTCTCCACGACCCTTGCAATGCCCGAAGCCGGGCTCAGACTGCCCAAGGTCACCAGCGAAGCCGAGCAGATGACCATTTTCGGCGCACGCAGGTCCGACAATGTGGGCGGAAAGCCGCGGTTTCTTGGCCTTTTGCTGACCGCCGCCTTGTTGATTTTCCTGGCTGGCGTTGCGGCTTGGGCTTCCGTGTTCATGGACGATGGCATCTCGCTATCGCGCCTTTTCGGCACGCGCGACACAACCGCGGTTGCATCCTTGCCCGCTCAAACCGATCCTGCCGAAAATGCAGACGCGACGGCCACGGTCCCACCCGAGATCCCTATGCCGCAGACCGACACTGCGCCCGAAACACCCGATGCGCGTCTGGCAGCCCTCGATCCGAATCTGACCGACGAAGATGGTGCGGTTTTGGACGCGTTGCGCGTGCCGGAATTGCTGCAACCGCGCGTTCTGACGCAGCAGGAGGTCGAGGCGAAATATGCAACGACTGGCATCTGGGTTCTTGGACCGGAAACGCCAAACATGCCATCGGCCGTACCTGTTGATGACCTTTACATGACCAGCATCGACCCGGTCAGCACCGCCAACGATGCCGTTGCTTTGCCGACGGTGGCCTCGTTTGGGGGCGATACATTCAACTTCATTCCCTCTTCCCCGGCAGCAGCCGGAACGACCTTTTCACTCGATAACAACGGCTTGGTTATTCCAACGCCTGATGGTGCCGTGAACCCGGATGGTGTTTTGGTGATTGCAGGCCGCCCCCCCGTCGAGCCGCCCCAAACCTTGTCCCGCACAACCCAAGCGCCCGCCTTGTCAGACCAAGGGCAACCCGGTCTTTTGGACTTCAGACCGGTTCTGAGACCCGACGATCTAGTGGAAAGCAACGAACGCTCAAGCCTTGATGGCTTGACCCGTGTCGAATTGGCCGCCTTGCGCCCGGCGCTGCGCCCTGCATCCATACAACAGCTCGCCGCTGCTGCTGCCGCCCCTGCACCTGATGTGGATGCAGCAACTGCTGCTGCCGGTGCGTCGCTTGCAGCCCTTCAAGCCACACCACCAAAACCCGCGGGACCTGTGTTGAATAACGCGACCCCCTTTGCTGTTCAGGCATCCTTGCGCCCGGACACACGCCCGAGCAACTTTGCCCGGATCGTAAGCCGTGCCGAACAGGCCCGCCCTGAGCCTGAGCCTGCGCCAACCCAAGTGGCAAGCAGCGCCTCGGTGGCACCCAGAAGCGTTGCCCCGACATTGCCGTCAAAAACATCGGTGGCAAAGCAGGCAACCGTCAAGAATGCCATCAAAATGCGTGATATCAACTTGATTGGTGTGTACGGAAAGCCTTCGAGCCGCCGCGCCCTGATCAGATTGAGCAATGGGCGCTATCAGAAGGTTGCTGTCGGAGATCGGTTGGACGGCGGCCGGGTGTCAGCGATTGGCGACGGAGAGCTTCGCTATAACAGACGCGGGCGTGACGTTGTCTTGAAGATGCCGCGTGGCTGATTGATCAGGGTTGGGGGCCAGCCCCCGCCGCCCTTTCAGGGTGCCTCCCCCGGGATATTTACAAAGCCAGAGAAGCGAAAACCCGCAGTTTTCTGACTGCGGGTTTTTTTGTGTTTATGCGGATTTCAGATCGCCGCTGTCGATTTGTTCTTGTTCAATGCTTTCAAACAGCGCTTTGAAGTTGCCCTCGCCGAAACCGTCATCGCCTTTGCGTTGGATGAACTCGAAAAAGATCGGTCCGATTACTGTCTTGGAAAATATTTGCAACAGGATGCGGGTTTCACCACCGTCAACGACACCTTCACCATCGATAAGAATGCCGTGTTTTCTCATCCTGTCCAGCGGCTCTTGATGGTCCGTTACACGGCTTTTGCTTAGCTTGTAGTAGGTATCGGGCGGTCCCGGCATGAACTTGAGGCCGTTCTGGGCGATTTCATCCGTTGCATCATAGATATCACGTGCACCAACGGCGATATGCTGAATCCCCTCGCCGTTGTACTTCTTGAGGTAAGCCACGATCTGGCCCTTTTCATCGCGATCTTCATTGATTGGAATGCGGATCCGCCCGCAAGGCGAGGTCAGCGCGCGCGATGTGAGGCCCGTGAATTTACCTTGGATATCAAAGAACCGAATTTCGCGGAAATTGAACAGATCACTGTAGAACTTGAACCATACGTCCATATTTCCTTTGAACACATTGTGGGTCAGGTGATCGAGATAGTAAAAGCCGACGCCTTTGGGCTTCGACTGTGCGATCCAGTCATATTCCTCGTTATAGGGGGAGGTATCATAGTACTGGTCCACAAAATAAAGCAGCGAACCACCGATCCCCTTGATCGCCGGCACATCCAAAACCTTACCCGCACCTTTGTATTCCTCAGCGCCTTTCGAGACCGCGTAGGCCAAAGCCTGAGCCGCATCAACGACGCGCCAACCCATCGACGGGGCACAGGGACCATGCTCCGCCACGAACCCTGCTGCAAAACTATCGGCCTGCGCGTTCAGCACATAAGTAATGTCGCCCTGCTGCCATAGCTCAATCGCCTGGGTTTTGTGGTTGGCGACATGGCTATAGCCCATGCGGGTAAAAAGATCGCGCAGCTCTTGCGGATCAGCGCTGGCGAATTCGACGAATTCAAAGCCATCGGTGCCAGCAGGATTTTCTGCAGTGATTTTGGATTTGGCGGCATCATGCGGGAAAGGTCCCATAGCGAAAACTCCAGTATCAGGTTGATTTTGCCCAAGATACTGGCGACGGCATGCAGTGTTTGCGCAAAATTACCCAATCGACTGGCCTTATGTGCGCAAATATCGCAGTATGAGCTTCAATTATGAGAGAAACGCGCATGGCCCTGGATGAAATCGATAGCCGTTTACTTTCGGCCCTGCAAAAGGACGCACATCTGACCGCGCAAGAGTTGGGCGAGCAATTACACCTGTCGCCTTCGCAGGCGGGGCGCAGACGCCAGCGGCTTGAGACCGAGGGGTATATTGAAGGCTACCGTGCCAAGTTGAACCCCATCCGGCTGGGACTTGCCGTGCAGGGTTTTATTCAGGTGCATCTGGGCACACATGGGCCTGAACACTCGGCCAGCTTTGCGCGGCTTCTGGCCACCCGTGCCGAAATCGTCAGCGCTTGGACAATGACGGGGGATGCGGATTATCTACTGCGGGTTTATTGTGAGAACCTTTCAGGCCTGAACCAGTTGATTCATGACGTGCTTTTGCCCCACGGCGCTGTCGCAAAAGTGCATAGTCAGATTGTTATGGACCAAATAAAGCATGACGGGCCTCTGCCCACTTAACTAGTAACCAGGGCGGGAGTTTTTCCGGCCAAACGAAAGAAGATACTCCATGGAAGGTTTCCTGTTTCAGGCCACGATCTATCTGGCGGCTGCGGTCATCGCGGTTCCGATTGCCTCGCGACTTGGGCTTGGATCCGTGCTGGGCTATCTCGCTGCGGGCATCCTTATCGGACCCGCCCTGGGGCTGGTCGGGTCCGAGACGAAGGATGTGCAGCACTTTGCCGAATTTGGCGTTGTGATGATGCTTTTTTTGATCGGGCTTGAGCTGGAACCGCGTGCATTGTGGAATATGCGACACCGGCTTTTGGGGCTTGGCGGACTGCAAATCTTGATCTCGGCGGCGGCGCTGATGGGCATTGCCATGGCCTATGGTCAACCACTTGGTGTGGCCATCGCTGTTGGTCTGTCGCTCGCGCTGTCCTCCACGGCGATTGTTTTGCAGACACTGTCAGAGAAGGGGTTGATGCAGACCGCAGGTGGGCGCTCCGTGTTCTCTGTCCTGCTGACGCAGGATATTGCTGTGATCCCGATACTTGCCTTTTTGCCGCTTCTCGTGACCCAGATGGCGGCCGAGGTGTTCCCCAATGGCGCTATCACGGTAAATCCTGATGCACATGGGGTCGCAGACGCCGATCACGGTGCGGGAGATGCCGTCGGCCAAGGGGCAGAAGTGGCGCAGGCCGCAATTTCGCTGGTGCAAGGATTGCCCGGCTGGGGCATTACGCTGGTCACCATCGGCGCGATTGCCGGCATCATCATCACAGGTGTGTTTTTCACCCGCCCCGTCTTTCGCTTTATCCACGCGGCCAACTTGCGCGAGATGTACACCGCATTAGCGCTGTTGATCGTGGTTGGTATCTCATTTCTGATGATGCTTGTGGGTCTTTCCCCCGCCCTTGGCGCGTTCCTTGCCGGGGTCGTTCTGGCCAGCAGTGAGTTCCGCCACGAGCTGGAGACCGACCTTGAGCCGTTCAAAGGCCTGTTGCTGGGCTTGTTCTTCATCACCGTTGGGGCAGGCATCAATTTCGAGCTGCTCTACTCCAACACGGCGGTCATCATGAGCATGGCGCTTTTGGTGATCATCGTCAAAGGCATCATCCTTTTCGGACTGGGAACCTTGTTCAAACTGCGTGGCCGCGACAGATGGTTGCTGGCACTTGGGCTGGCACAGGCGGGTGAATTCGGGTTTGTGCTGGTCAGCTTTTCCGTTGCAACAGGGGTCATGCCCAATGATGTGGCCGAGACGTTGTTGCTGGTCGTAGCCTTGTCGATGCTGATCACGCCACTGCTTTTCATCTTATACGACCAGATCAGCAAACGGTTCGATACCAAGGCCGGCCCCATCGTTGCAGATGAGATTGACGAACAGGGCACCGTGATCATCGCCGGAGTGGGTCGCTTTGGGCAGATCGTGAACCGGCTTGTACAGGCGTCGGGCTTTCGCACAGTCGTGTTGGATCACAATCCCGAAACCATCGCCGTGATGCGCCGTTTTGGCTTTAAGGCATTTCTGGGCGATCCAACGCGCCCCGATATCTTGCGCAAAGCGGGTCTGCGCGATGCCAAGGTTCTGGTCGTGGCGCTGGACGATCCGAAATCCGCTTTACAACTGATTGCCTATGCCCGCAAAGAACGGCCCGATTTGCACATTGTCACACGCGCCCACGACCGCACGGATGTGTACCGTCAGTATCAGGTCGGTGCAAATGACATCGTGCGCGAGATGTTCGACAGTTCACTGCGTGCAGGGCGCTATGTTCTGGAAAACCTTGGTCTGTCAGAATACGAGGCCGCAGAAGCGCAGCGGATGTTCTACAGCCACGACCGCGCATCGGTCCGAGAGTTGGCGACCCTGTGGCGGCCCGACATTCCACCCAGCGAGAACAAGGCCTATGTCATGCGCGCCAAAGAGCTGCAAAAGGACCTTGAAACCGCCTTCCTAAATCGTATCGATGAAGAAGATAAAAAACAGGCCTAGATCAGCAAGCATGAAAAAGCCGCGGCAAGGTCTCCCCTGCCGCGGCTGAATCATTGGTCGCCGATCCGTTTAAGCAGCCGCGACGCGGCTTTCCAAGACGTCGCCAATTTGCTTGGCGGCACCCAACTCGTCACCACCAGCGACGGCGGACACTTCGCGTGTCAGCCGTTCAAGGGCTGCTTCGTAAAGCTGACGCTCGGAATAGCTTTGCTCGCGTTGATCATCTGTGCGGTGAAGATCGCGCACGACTTCGGCAATCGCGATCAGATCGCCCGAGTTGATTTTTTGCTCGTATTCCTGCGCACGACGCGACCACATGGCGCGTTTGACCTTGGCCTTGCCTTTGAGGGTCTTCATCGCATGAGTGATGACATCGGGGCTGCTGAGTGCACGCATCCCGATCTCGATCGCTTTGTGCGTGGGCACCCGCAACGTCATTTTGTCTTTCACAAACGCGATAACGAACAGTTCAAGCTTGATGCCAGCGACTTCCTGTTCTTCGACCGACAGAATCTGGCCGACCCCATGCGCAGGATAGACGACAAATTCGTTGGGACGGAAATCTAGCTTTTTCGACTTGCTCATAAACATGGCTCCTTTAGCGCGGGACGCAGCCCGCTGGGGTAGATTGCCTTTTGCAAAGACAAAGGCTGCACGGCCCGAAAGGGCCTGCAGCCAAGATTCATAACTTTAGAATTTCAAGTTCAACCGCGTCAGGAGGGTTGAAAGGTGGCGTACAGATAAAGTCATTTGACAGGCGTATACCACAAAAACAGCCCTGCTAAAACCCGCAGCGGCTTCATTCTCGATTAAATTATCGCATAGCACGCACTTAGTTAACACCAAAATCAAGTTATTGAGGTGTTTCTCACCTGTTTGTGCGAATCGCTTAGCCTCCCTCGCCGGGTGCTTCCGAAAAATACTTTTCAAGCTTTCCCTCTTCGCCGTCGCGCTCTTCAGCGTTAGGAAGGGGGTCTTTCTTTGTGATAATAACGGGCCACAGTTCGGAATACTTCCGGTTGAATTCAACCCATTTTTCCATGTCCGGTTCTGTGTCGGGGCGGATCGCATCCGCGGGGCATTCAGGCTCGCACACACCACAATCGATGCATTCATCAGGATGAATGACAAGCATGTTCTCGCCTTCGTAAAAGCAATCCACCGGACATACTTCGACGCAGTCGGTGTATTTGCAAGAGATGCAGCTGTCGTTCACGATATAGGTCATAGGATCATCTTTTATGGCGGCGTTCGAGCATTGCTAAATCAGCGCAGCACATCATTCAAGATGGCGCGCCCGAGAAAGATCAAGCACGCGGCGGTCGCGCTTGCTGGGACGACCTTTTCCCTCAAAAGCTGGATTTTCAGGTGGTTTTTTCTCGGCCTTGGGCACAGGTGGGGACAAATCGGTATAAAGCGCCTGCGCTTCAGGGGCGGGGCCGCGCCGGATACCGATCCCGTCGATCTGGATCACGCGAATGTCATCGCCCATCGCAAAGGTCAGCACATCCCCCGGCACGATAATCGTGGCGCGTTTCTGCGCAATTTCACCGTTTACCCTTACTGCGCCCGCAGTGACGCGCGCAGCAGCAAGGGACCGGGTTTTAAAGAACCGCGCATGCCATAGCCATTTGTCCAGCCGCAGCTTTGCTGCTGCGTCCGACACTTACTTCGACTTGAGACCCATCAGGGCCGCTGCAAAGGGGTTATCAGGATCAATCGGTTTTTCAGCCTTGGCCGGACGGGCACTAAAGTTTTGCGGCTTGTTGCCCCCCTTGTCACCGCGCGGCGCACCCTTCTTTCCACGAGCAGCGGGCTTGCCTTTGCCTTGCGGACGGGCACCATCAACAGCGCCGCGACGCGGACCTTGGTTCGCACGCGGAGCACGGCCCCATGTGAAGGAATAGTACACCTCCAGCTCGGCTCCCGCGATCTTGGCATCTGGTGCCGTGCCTTGGGGTGTTTCCTCGGCCACGCTGTCAGGAATGTGGTCCGACACTTCGGGCGTTTCCGCCAATTCCTCGATCATCGGGGCGATGCCGTCATCTGGCATATCCGCTGTTTCGGTGACAATGTCATCCGCCTGCGCCGGCGTTGGCTGTGCGACGATACCGCCGGCAGGCTCCTCGGCCGCGACATCCATAACGGGCGTATCGTCCGCTGCACCAGGATCTGCGGCCATCACCGCACCGTCATTGGGCATAACGGTATCGACAGCTTTGACCTTTGTCCGCTCCAGCTTTTCGGCCTTATAGCCAAGGCCTTCCATCAGTGCGGCGAACTGTTCAAGGGTCATGCCTGTGATCGACAGCATGTCTGGTTTGGCTTCAAACCCCCCTCGCGAATCTTCAGACCGCAACATATCGGCCAGACGCTCCAGCATATCGATGCGGATCGCACGGGTTCCCGCATTGCGATAGCCCGACATGGTCGCCGCCCCTTCCGGCGCGCTGGTATCCACAGGGATCGTTACCAAGCCGGGAGGCGGCGATTCCGGGAACTCTTGCAGTCCTTTGGACAACGACCACAGCACCAGACGCAACCGCGTCGGCGCAGGCTTGAGAAGCAATTGCATAAAAATGGTGAACTGACCAAACCGCAGACCATGTTTACGCAACGCACCACGGGCGTCTTGATCAAGCGCCTTAACCTCGTCCACAATCTCTGCACGTGGCAAAATACCGAAATTCTCGACCATCCGATACGCAAAGCCACGCGCCTGCCCTGTCAGCGCCTCGTCCTTGGCAAGCGCCACCAGCGGTTCAAACAACGCGGCAATCTTCCGGTCGATGAAATGCTGCAAGCGGCGCTGTACCTTTTGCGTGACCTCCGGGCCAGCGACGTCGTCGACAAACACCTCTACGCCGGGTTTCAGCGGGTCTGATCCGGAGACCAGTTTACCAACAGCAGAACTGCCCCACATCAACCCACCTTGCTCGGTGAAATCAATCTCTGTGTCGGGCGCATTGTAAAAGCGGTCCGCGCGCAGATGAAATTGAGGGGTCAAAGCCTGAAGCGAGGCAGTCTTGATTGTTTTGTCTTCTGCCGCACCGGCACCTTTATCCTGCCGGAAACGGAATCCGTCCAGCTTGCCTACAAATTCGCCTTCAACGGTTACTTCACCAGTCTCGTTTACTTCGGCCACCATCGCTTCCTTCTGTCCTAGCCGGCGCAAAAGCACGGATGTGCGCCGATCTACAAATCTCTGGGTCAAACGCTCGTGCAGCGCGTCCGACAGTCTGTCTTCTACGACACGTGCCTCGTGTCGCCAATGGCTTTCGTCGCTTGTCCACCCTTTGCGTTGGGTGACATAAGTCCACGTCCGAATAAATGCCAATCGTTTAGATAACGCATCAATGTCCCCATCGGTTCGATCAATACGCTGAATTTGTCGCGCAAGCCAGTCGTCCGGGATCGAACCGCGTTCGTGCAGGTAGTTGAAAATCGCCTCAAGCAGGCTGGCATGCTCTGCGTTGCTGATGCCACGAAAGTCGGGAATTCGGCACACATCCCATAAAAGCCGCACGGATGGTCCATCGGTGCAACGCGCTGAAATCTCTGCATCTTCTCCGAGTGTTTTCAAAACACGCAAGTCGTCTGCCTCTCGGGCCTTGTAGAGCCGCTCGTGGTCCGGCGACATCTCAAGCGTGTTGACCAACCGGCTGATTGATCCGAACTGAAGCGCAGAATTCCGCCAATTGATTTTTTTTTGTGGAGTGAACTGATGGTCCATGATGGCACGCGCCACGGCATCATCCAGCGGCGGCGCGTCACCCGTCACGCCGAACGTCCCACTTTTAAAGCCGCGCCCGGCCCGTCCGGCAATTTGGGCCAACTCATTTGGCGCGAGCGGTCGCATCCGCCGGCCGTCAAATTTGCTTAGCGCGGAAAAGGCAACGTGATCCACATCAAGGTTCAGGCCCATCCCGATGGCATCAGTGGCCACCAGATAATCGACCTCGCCATTTTGATACATCTCGACCTGTGCGTTGCGCGTGCGCGGACTGAGCGCGCCCATCACAACAGCCGCCCCACCTTTTGTGCGGCGAATAAGCTCGGCTATCGCATACACATTCTCAACCGAAAACCCGACAATTGCACTTCGAGGACGCATCCGACTTATCTTTTTCGGACCTACGTATGTCAATTCGGACATCCGCTCGCGTTTAAGGAATTGGGCCTTTGGGACTAGCGCCGCAATCGTGCCGCGCATGGTGTCAGAACCCATGAACAGCGTCTCGTGCAGGCCGCGTGCCCGCAACAAGCGATCCGTAAAAATATGACCGCGCTCGGGGTCCGCGCAAAGCTGGATTTCATCGACAGCAACCAGATCGGCCCCCATGCCTTCGGGCATCGCCTCGACAGTGCAAACCCAATACTGGGTGCGCGGCGGAACGATCCGTTCCTCACCCGTCACCAGCGCCACTACGGACGGACCTCGCAAGGCCACGATCCGGTCATAGACTTCGCGCGCAAGCAGACGCAACGGCAGGCCAATAATTCCTGTCCGATGCGCCAACATCCGTTCAATAGCATATGTGGTCTTGCCCGTGTTGGTCGGGCCTAGAACGGCCACAACCCTGTCTTCACCTGTCACCAGAATATTCCCGACGTCTTAAAGAGTGCGCCCGATGCCGTCGCGCCGAAGCCCGTCCAGCGCCTTTTGCGCGTTTTCATGGTGAGGGTTAATCTCCAAAACCCGGCGGTAAAGTTCGGCGGCGGCGCGCAGGTTTCCGACCTCCTGCAAAATCGCCCCCAGACCGAAAATAGCATTATATTGCTGAGGGTTGAAGAACAACGTTGATTCTAGATCATCAACCGCCGGCCCGTAAAGTTCGGCTCGGAAATAGGCCTGAGCGCGGGCATGATAGCCTTCGGCAAACTCTGGCGCGTGATCGGTCAAGGCAGTGTAATGTTCAATCGCAAGTTTGGTATCGCCTGCGCGCATCGCATCGCGACCCCGCTTCATCAACAAATCAATCGTAGCTGAGCCAGATCGTGACCACACCGTTTGAACTTCACGTTCGATCCGGGCGGCCTCCTCAGCAGGTGCGGTGCGCAACTTGTCCAATAACTTTTCAGCTTGCGGCGATGCGGACTGCGCAAAAGACACACCCGCAAGCAACACCCAGAAACCAAGTGCCGCTACGGTCTGTTTGAGGTTGACGATGTGATTGACCATAATAAGAGTGAATGTAACAGGCTGCCGCCACATTTCCAGACGTGTCGGCGCCATTTGCCAAAAAAGGGCCCGAAATGAGCGATATTCTTAACGAAGCGGTAACCGTACTGAACGAAAAACTGGCCGGTGCTGACTTTGACGGAACAGCCAAGTTCGATATCGAAGGCGAAGGCTGTGTGATGATGGACGCGGCAGGTGCGCGCGCGGCAGACGAGCCTGCAGATGTCACGTTGTCTGCCGATGCGGACACCTTCCAATCCATCCTGGAAGGTGAAACCAACCCCACAAGTGCGTTCATGAGCGGCAAGCTCAAGATCGATGGCGATATGGGTATGGCAATGAAACTGGCGTCAGTTCTGTCATAATGTCGCTGACACCCGCGCCACTTTTCACGGATGTCCATCCGGGGCCAGACACGGGTCTGGCCCATTGGATTGAAACCTCCGATGGTAAAAAACTGCGGGTGGCACATTGGACCGTGGAAGGGGCAAAGGGCACAGTGCTTCTTTTTCCCGGACGCACCGAATACGTTGAAAAATATGGTATCACCGCAGCCGAACTTGCGAGACGCGGGTTGGCTGTGATGGCCATTGACTGGCGCGGTCAGGGCCTTGCGGATCGGCTTTTGCCAGACCCGCTGGTCGGCCATGTCGAAACATTCTCGGATTGGCTCTTCTCCGCTTTGTTGAGTAAGAAAAGCTGCCGACCATCAAGTAACCTGTTGATATGTTAGGTTTCTGACAACTTTACATAGGGCAGGTATATGACCATCGACATCTCGCAACATATTTT
>Ga0307981_1002155_pt1 | contig 16372 bp, 14 predicted proteins | sample OrgLakmetagen987_FD_201849 | JGI IMG/M metagenome (GOLD analysis project Ga0307981, IMG submission 201849) | Saline water microbial communities from Organic Lake, Antarctica - #987 | ecosystem: Environmental > Aquatic > Non-marine Saline and Alkaline > Saline | place: Antarctica: Organic Lake... | reverse complement strand
GTGAAAGTTCTTGGTGCAAACTTCTATTTTATTATCGAAAGGTACCGGTATGGTCATGGTCGGAGGGCGAAGCTGGAACCTGTTGCCATCTTGCCATCTTTCTTGCAACGGAAAAAGGGCTTATGTCCTCAATATTTCCCGCCATTTCCATTTCAAGCTTCCCCGCCACAAAAAGTGAGGCAAGCCAACCATCCAGAAAGAAGAGCAAGAACAACGACAAATAAAACCAACAAGCACGAGATGCACATTATTTGTTCATTGTTATGCTAGACACCACCTCTAGAACCTCTCTTTTGCTTTCCTTCTACTCTCTTGCATCCTTCCTTAACGTCGCATTCATCTTAACACAGTCATAATTGCGCACGGTTGCCTTGCATGACGCAGCAGCCTGGAAAAGTCAGTCGGTTCTGTCTCCATGTTCTACTACTGGTACTCTTTCAGCTACCCTTGACCAACGCATTCAACTTGCCGTCTATAATGATGCGTTGCCGGGCTCTATCGGGAGTCGCCAGACAAACTACGTCGACATCTAGATCGCTGGTATCAAGGAAATCTGTTTCCAGAGCTGCTCCCGGCTTCACCACAACCGTCAACGAGCGCTTTTCTCGATCACGCTCACTTCTTCACCGAGAGTATCGAACGCAACTGTTCTCTTTCTTTTCGACCGTCACAAAGCCCGCATCCGCGGCCGACGAAGACAACGTGGACGATAACTCGAAAACAGCAGTTGCAGCAGGATTCTCGACCAGAACAATCACAGCCACAACGTCGGCAGAAGCATCAGCAGCAGACGACGACTTCGCCGAATTGCAAGCCTTGGGTATTACGAGTCGTCCAGTTGGCGGCAATTGGAATCTCGACGACCCGGTTGGCTGGGCTAGGGAGTTTGGAAGTCGATCCGAGGAGCTCAAAGAGCGCCTAGAGCCCCTCATCAAGTTGCAGCCCGGCGACGAAGGCTATTACGACGTGAACGACTTGCGAGTACCGGGCGTGACCATTGTCCGGAACCAAGAGCAGGCTGCGGCCGTAGTGGAAAAATTGTTTCAAGCGGATCCTTCTGTCTTTCACGCCTGCGATACTGAAGTCATGGAAATCGACCTAAAATCCGTAGGTCCGGTTGGCAATGGCTACGTTACTTGCGTCAGTGTCTACTCGGGGCCCGACTTTGATTACGGCTTGGGTGATGGACCCGGCACGTGTCTATGGATTGACAATCTCGATGATGCATGTGGCGTCTTGCAGTACTTCAAAGGCTGGTTTGAAGACGACCGATTCTTGAAAGTGTGGCACAATTACGGCTTTGATCGACACGAAATGTGGAACGAAGGGATCGATTGTCTCGGTTTCGGAGGTGATACCATGCACATGGCGAGATTGCAGGACTCGTCGCGGTCCAAAATGGGCCAAGGAACTGGGTACGGCTTGGAAGCCCTTACAGAAGAGTTGTTGAAGCGAAGAAAGAAACCAATGAAGGAAATATTTGGCGTCAAGCGCTTGCGAAAGGACGGAAGCGAAGGTAGTCTTGTCGACTTGCCTCTTGTCGAAGTTATGCAGCGTGATCCAAAGCATCGGACCAAGTGGATCGAGTACTCGTGCTACGATGCACAAGGGACGTATCTAATCCGCGAGGTACTCGAGACGAAATTGAAAGATACACCATGGTACCAGGATTGTAACCTCTACGATTACTACAAGCTCCACATGAGACCATTCGCTGAGGTATTAACCGACATGGAACGACGTGGGATTCGCGTGGACGCCAAAGACTACCTAGCAAACGTTGAAGTGGTTGCACGGGAGGACCGGAAGCGTCACTGCCAGACATTCCGAGAATGGGCCGCGACGATGATTGGACCAGATGGATATGCGCTGAATCCGGCAAGTTCAACACAGCTCGGTACTCTCCTTTACGGTGGATCAAAGAACCAAAAGACTGGCGAGTTTACCGAGACTGTCCGCGTTTTCAAAGTCGCAAGAGAGGACATCCCAGACGAAGCGCTTGAGGCGTACCAGCGAAGAGACGATGAAAATGCACAAAAGCCAGATCATGGTAAGTACCGTCGCCGTCTGCCGGTCATTACGTTGTGCAAAGCCCAAGTTACTCCGTGTGCTAACCAAACCTCTATTGTCTTCGCTCTCTCGTAGTTCCCGAAACCAGCGAGTTTGATGCATTGGATAAGATGAAAGCCGTCCAACTGAAAACGCTTTGCAAAGAACGAGGGTTAAAAGTTGCAGGCAAGAAAGCTGAACTCAAAGAGCGACTAATGGATCATTTTATCGCCTCGGCGCAGCCCCCTGCGCCCGCACAAGCGCATGAGGACGACCTAGAAAGCATGACCGATGAAGATCTTCGTGATGCGCTTGTGGTTCGGAGCCAGAGCAGCGCTGGAACAAGAGATGAGTTGCTGCAAAGACTTAAGAGCGACATTGAGTTCACAAGTGGTCTGTTGACTGCAACTTCACCCGACGATCGCGACGGTTACATTGCGCTCAGTGAAGCACTTGAACACGCCGCAAAGAACGAAGGTGGTGCCATTACCGATTTTCTGAACGAGTTAAAGCAGAAATCGGAAGAGGTACCAAAGTATATCGCCCTCACCGTGAGAAGCTTAGGTCTCGAACCCGAAAAGTACACGGCTGGTGGCGCCCCAAGCTGCACCGCGGACGTCTTAAGGAAGCTGGCAGGCGATCCATTCGCCGACCCGCCGCAGTATGGAACGGTAGGTTATCGTGCTCATTGTTATGAATTGTCGTTTGCTTCTCGCTTACATGTCTCAACTCTTTCTCGTCTGTTGTATGCTAGGCGTACCGAGACTTTGGAAAGGAAGGATGCGAAGCGCTGTTTAGCCTTTGTGCTATCGGTTCCATCGATACCATGATTGCCAACTTCCTGACGAGTCTGCAGGAACTCGCCGACGAGAAATCGCGAGTCCACTGCTCGTTGAACTTGAATACGGAGACGGGGAGACTGTCATCACGACGACCCAACCTACAGAATCAACCCGCGTTGGAGAAGGACAAATACCAAATCAGAAAAGCCTTTCAAGCGTCACCGGGCAACAACTTGATTGTTGCAGATTACGGGCAGCTAGAGCTCCGGATTCTCGCCAGTATTACCAAATGCAAGTCTATGATCGATGCCTTCTCTTCTGGAGGCGACTTTCATTCTCGTACCGCGTTGGATATGTTTCCGTACGTAAAGCAGAAGGTAGACTCTGGCGAGTGTCTCTTAGAATGGGACTACAGCAAGGGCGATCCACCAAAACCACTCTTGAAGGACTTGTTTGCTTCCGAGCGTCGAAAGGCCAAGACGCTTAACTTTTCGATTGCGTATGGAAAGACCGCCCATGGGCTAAGCCAAGATTGGGGTGTCAGCACGGATGAGGCCGGCAAGATGTTGGACGCATGGTACCAGGCTCGTCCTGAAGTGTTGGAGTGGCAGCAGGAAACCAAGGCTACAGCTAGACGCTTAGGGATCACAAGAACCGTTATGGGTCGGTATCGCCAGCTACCCAACGCACTGCCAGGCGGTACCCGAAAGCTTTTGGGCCATTCAGAGCGTGCTAGCATCAACACACCTATTCAGGGAGGCGCCGCTGACATTGCCATGATGGCCATGAATAAGATTAATCACAGCCCTAAACTCAAAAAGCTGGGATGGGTTCTGCTGCTGCAGATTCACGATGAAGTCATCCTTGAGGGTCCCGAAGAGACCGCAACGGAAGCATTCGAAGAAGTTTTGCTGTGCATGCAAGAACCGTGGGTCTTTGGGCTAGAAGAAACAGCGGTTCCCCTCCTTGTCGATGGCTCCTGCGAGCACAAAACATGGTATGATGCCAAGTAGACTAGTAATGTCGATATAGCACACCACTACTACTGTATGTAGTACAATAGTTATCATTGTGCTGCATCTCGACACGGATCCAGTTGATCTACATTCAGAGACTACAATACCTAGCAGTAGCCGGCACAGGACGCCCCGTCCAAAGAGGAGAAAGCTTCACAAAGAATATTTGTTAACACGCAGATATTGGGCAGGAATACGTTCGAGGCTTGCAGGCGCCTAGGCGAAGCCACCATGGTCTTACAGTACTTTGCATCCAGCCACGATAGCTAGCCTATTAAGGTACCGCTAGCGATGCGTACGGTACTGAATAGTAGCTCGATAAGAATCCGGATTTCCAAAACATACAGTAAAAACAATACTGCCTTCTTGAAAGTACAAAACGTCGACTTAAGCTGGTTCCCTTAATCACACATACTTTTGCATGAAAACCCTTGCTCAAGACACTTATTGACGTGTGTACTCTTTGGGTAAATATCCGATCTGCATCGCTGGCAGCGATAGTTTTACTTGTTATTTAAGACGTCGCATTGGTCACTGCTCGCCGCATCTATTCTTGCAGTCCTCAGCCACGAAGAACGAACATACAAATTTCCTCGCATCCGGTATTCAACGGCGTTTTCCATTTTCCAAGCTTCTCGATGGTTTCCCACAAAATCGTCGTCGAAGCCTTTTTGCCCCTTGTTTTGTTGATCATGAAGTTTTTGTTTCTCTTGGCCTCTTTGGCCCTTACCACTGCACTTGATGTTAAAATCACCAGCGTTACCTGCGACGAATCTCTCCCTGTAACTGCTGATATCAAACTTCAGTGTGATGGCTCTGATAGATGCACATTTGGTGAAGAACTTACGGTGGAAGGAACCTGTAAGTTTTCGATAAGTCTATTTTGCTTTTAAAGATCGCTGTTTCGTATCGAGAGTCCCAATGCTCACTTGAACCTCCACCATATCTTATCTTTCAGTGTACTATAATGGACTCGACGCGACAAATATTGCCAATAACTTGGGGTACGCCACGACGAACATTACCTTTGTAGGCCTTAACTTCAACTTGTTTGAGAACAAGGCCGTTAGCCTTTGCGGTTACAACATGGTTCCCAACGGGTACTACCAAGAAGGCGCATACGGTGGATACGGCGAGAGTGAATACGGTGCTGATGCTGAGTACGGCGCCGATGGCGAGGATCAGGATGCTGCTGCCGCAAGCGGATACGGTGGAGACGCAGAGGGATACGATGCCGCCGCCGAGACTGGTGAATACGTTCAGTACCAGTGCCCTGGTGATGGTTCTTACAACTACTCGGTTTCTTACACGCTTCCTAGTGCCGGAAAGGAAAGTCAGAGCTACTTGGGTAGTGGATGGATGCCTACTGGTGTAATTCAGATGTTCGCCGACCAGGATTCCGACGAGTTGATTGGAGAGTGCACCTTGAACTTGGTTACATTCGTAACACACAAGTCCGGCCAAGATTATGATGCTCCTCCCGCATCCATTGTTTCTGCCGTTGTCTTGGGTTCCCTGCTTCTCTTATCACTCATAGGTTTCTGCTGTTGTTGCTGCACCAAGACTACCCCACAAGAAGTCCGTCACCAGATTCAACCGTACCGAGTCAAGGGGGAAGACTCTGTAATGTCTTTCCGTCGCATGACTGAGGCCGACCGTATGGCCTAATCGCACATGCTCACTTGTCGTGGTTTAAGCTAGTAAATCGATACTAGTTTTGTTCATATCTACCATCTTATCTTCGTTTTAGCTGAACAGTTAGCTGCATTTCAGGGCGCTCCATCGTCCCATCCCCATCGTCGCTCCTCCTCTCACGAAAAAAGGTGAAAACGAAAAACTCATTGGTCGCCAAACAGCGAGCGCTGGTCTAATTATCCGAATACTTAGTCCTAAGTAATCCAGATAATTAGGGGGGAAACGTGAAACTGAATCCAATCTCAATCCGATAACACGAGATTCTGTAATGAAACACAATTTCATTATTTTCAATTTTCAGTCATGTCGTCCACCATGAAGGCTCTCCTTGTACTGGCCTCGTTGGCCCTTACCACTGCTCTTGATATCGAGATCAACAGCGTTGAGTGTGATAATAATCTCCCTGTCAGAGCAGATATCACACTAGATTGCGACGGGAGCGACAGATGCACATTTGGCGAAACGGCCCTGGTTTCTGGAACTCGTGAGTTTACATCAGTGTAGAACACATCCATACACATACCTATGACTATCGACAGGCGTCTCTAACCCCTGATAACTAATTTTCTTCTACATTTAGTCTACTACAATGGCCTTGCGGACGCTGGGGTCGAGGGAGAAGTGGCTTACACCACCGCAGAGCTTTCGCTTTGGACACTCAGTTACAATTTGTTCGAATTGATGGAGATCCCTTTTTGCGACGAATCCATGACTGCGAACGAAGGTTATGAATGCCCCGCCGATGGATCGTACGACTTCGGAATAAGCTACACTCTTCCCAGTGCCGGCAAGGAAAGTCAAAGTTGGTTGGCTAGTGGCTGGTCGGGAAGCGGCCTAATTCAGATATTCTCGTCCAAGGACTCTAACGCAACTGTGATCGGAGAATGCAATCTTTCCCTTTCTACTTTTGTAACTTCGTCGGCTGAATCGGGATACGAAACCCCCGCGGCGTCAATTGTGTTTGGCGTTCTCGCTGCTACCTTCTTGGCTGTTGCCCTTCTTGCCCTCTATTGCTGCTGCTGCAGAAAGAAGAAGACTGCCACCGAAGACAAGGTTATGGATTTCCGTCGCATGACGAACGAATCTGCCACCCCGGCCTATGTGGACGCTGAACGTAGCATGGCCTAAACGGTATAAGTTGATTTGGTTCTCGACGAGAAAGAATAACCATCAACAAAGAGCACCGTGGTATTCCTGGTCCGCGAGTGCCACCCATGGCTTTTCTGTCGATATATACACGCCGTCTTTAGTGGATTAATGATTAAAGAAAGAAGCGTTTACTCGATTGCATGTATGGCGTAGCTATTGCGATGCCAAGCAGGCTGACGTGGACATGAAAGCTTTCGCCTCTGTTTTGCTATGCTACACAGTATTGCTTTTGCTATGCTAATAGCTAGCTAGCTAGCAGTTTATCGAACGTAGGCTGCTGCTCTACAAGCGTGGTTGACGCGGTTGACGTCTGTCTTCTGCCAAAACTTTATCATAAACGTCATGCCGACCATGGTCTCGAGGGTTTGCCTGCTCCTGGTGGTCGTCTGTGGCTTGCTATCTTCCGGTGTAAACGGGTTTACTATCGGCACTCATTGTCAGTGCTCGCAGAATCTTTATACCGAGGTTAGACCTGCTGGTTCGTCATTCCGGCTGCCGACGACACAATTGAATGGCTTTCGTAGCTTCCTTCGCGACGTCTTCTCGCGATCAAAGACTCAAGATGGGAAGGCGGAGAAAAGAGCAGCCCCTTCGGCTTTAACAGCCCCTCCCGATATGACGACCGATGCGAGTAAGAAACCGTCACGGATACCCATTGAAAGCTGCTCCTTGTGCATTATCGGTGGTGGAGTCAGCGGCTTGACAGCTTCAATCACCGCATCCAGTTCCAATAAGAACGACGACAAGATAGTGATCTTGGAGGCTAGCGAGACGCTGGGAGGGCGTGTTCAGTCTGACAAAACCAGTGACGGGTACACTCTGGATCGCGGCTTCGCCGTGTTCATTGAAGAATATCCATTCAGTAAAGCAGTCTTGGATTATGAGGCACTCAAGCTGGGTAAGTTCTTGCCTGGTGCGCTTGTGAAAGTAAAGGGCAGCGATACTCTTGCGAGAGTTGCAGATCCACTTCGTCAGCCAGAATCACTACTGGACGCTGTATTGGCACCGGTCGGTTCTCTCATTGACAAGATCGCATTGCTTCCGCTCATCTTTACTGTACGAACCAAGACTGTCAGCGAACTCTTTCAAGAACCCGAGACCAATACTCTGGATGCCTTGGTAAACAAATGGAGATTCTCTGACGTTATTCTCGATCGATTTTTCCGACCATTCTTGGAAGGAATCTATCTGGCGCCGCTCGAAGAGCAGTCTTCGCGAATGTTTTCCTTTATTTTCAAAATGTTCTCGGAAGGAGCTGCCACTCTACCAGCTGGTGGTATGGGCGCTATAACACAGCAGCTTGTGGACAAGGCAACCGCTGCTGGAGCAGACATTCGCGTTGACCATGCTGTGTCCAAGATTTCCCAGAACGACCAAGGCTTTCTCTTGGAAACTCTTGACGGAGGTACAAGACTTCAGGCCAAGTCGGTTGTCATCGCAACAGACGGCGACGTTGCACAGAAGATTATCTCACAGCTAGAGGGCTTTGAATCATTCGAAGCCCTCCCGAAACAAAAACAAAGGGAGGTTGGCTGCGTCTACTATTCGTTCAAATCCGAGGTGCCTGTCAAAGATCCAATTCTCATTCTCAATGGAATTGGCAAAGAACGTGGAAACGAGGAGAACCCCGTCAACAATGTTTGCTTTCCATCGTGCGTAGCTGAGGGCTACGCGCCTGCAGGATGTGGCTTGTGTAGTGTCACTCTGCTCAAGGGAGCCATGGATGTTTATAAGGGCCGTGAAGAAGAGTTGGACCATGCAGTCCGCAATCAACTTGGTACTTGGTTTCCGGATCAGAAGGAAGACATTCTCAATACGTGGAAGCTCGAGCGAATATACTCTATTCCTAAAGCGCAGCCAAGTCAGTTCAACGGACCATTACCTGCCAATGTCAATGGTGGGCGCAATTGCGGAACCTATCGCGGCAAAGACCTGCCGAAAGGCCTGTTTGTCAGTGGCGATCACATGGCAACAGCGACACTCAATGGTGCGCTCGAGAGCGGCGTCAACGCTGGTGCGGCGGCTGCCAAGGCTCTCAAATAGCAAGCTACAAGAACTAATACATCTCAAACTATATAACCGTAACTTCTAAAGTGATCGTTTAACGTTGCACTCTGACAATAACGTTGGTTTTGTTTTACTTTAAGAGACCTTTTTGAGCTAGAATCGCATGAGCAGAGAGAAAATTGGGTGAAGGTTTTCCGACAACCAAGTCAACCAGATCATGCATGAAGCCTTGCAGGTGTTCAGCAAAGGAATCGGTCACTACATCTTCCGGTGGGGCTGCTGGGTTTGAATTCACTTCCAAGAGGAAGATTTTCTCGTCCTCCGTGACCATGAGATCCAGGCCGGCAACACCGAATTTTCGGATCGAACTGTTGTTGCCTTCTTCAGTGGCACTGAGGTTGATTCTTCTTGCTATATCCGGAACGAGGTGCTTGGCGAAGCACTCTGCGACAAACGTCTCCAGCTTGTCTTGCATGCCTCGGCTACTTAGCTCGGGCACGTCTACTAACAGAACTCGTTCTGTTGTGTTGGATAGCGCTCCGTTGGTAATGTGCGCCATTGGATTTCGTTCCGTGTCGCCTTCTTCCACCGATATGCCGGCAATTCGAACCTCGTGACGGTTGAAAATGAAAATGTCCATCAGATCGGGATGGTGGAGCTTTTCAAGGACCACCAAGTAGGTTCGAATGTGAAATTTACGTCGATCGCGAATCAGCAGACTCGGGACAACTTCGGCTTGAAGGACTGCGAAAGAGATCGAAATGTTTAGTAACAGAGTGAGTAAAATAGCGCTTATTGACTGCACCGGAACGCATCGTATCCCTTTAGCATCTGATATAAACTTACCCCAGCTTGGAATGCGGCCCTTGACAGCAATCAGGTTATCGAGAAAGTCGGGTTCGGCTTGAGCGCGTTCTCGATGCTCGTTGATCACCTTGTGGATCTCATCTACATCCCTGACGAAGTAGATGCCCTTTCCTTGGCTTCCCATGGGCTCCTTGAGTACAGCAAACGTATCCTTGGCTCCTTCCAGTTTGGGCATTTCCTTACCCACCACGTTGGCACACTCTTCGTGCGACACATCCCAGTTGATGAGGACAGTAGGAGGCGACAAGTTAAGATTATCACAACGACACCGCTGCATGGTCCTTACGAGTTCATCCTTGTCTTCCAGGCCATCCAACGCCGAAGACGTTCCGTGCACTGCGTAGTCCAATTCTCCCGTAACAGGATTGGTAATCTCGAGCTTGAGCGTGGAAGTCAAGTTAGTTTTCTTCCGGCTCTGTCGACGCCTGCGTGTAGAGGGAGTCATCGAAGGCGTTTCAGCCGATTCTCCCTCCACAAGCTGCTTGGCTGCTTCTATCGACGTCGGAAGGTCGGCAGGAATCAAGACTTGAGTCATCTTGCCCTCGGCGAGACCCTTCATTACCCACTCCCAAGGGTGACGGACTGCATAATGAACTTTGATGTCTTCGTCTCCACTCCAGACGTCAGGAAGAGGAGGAGGAGGAGTACCTGGCTCTTGGTTCGGCGGTTCCATGGTGCCAATTACTAACTCACACACTTGTTAGGGCAAGTTAAGAGACTTTCTCGCAAGGCTCTACACACCCAACTGTTTTTTTCCTCTCGAGTGCCCCGCTCGGCCCGTCGTTCGTTGGTTTATTGGGTAGTACGGTAGTCTACCATGTACAGCCAGCTACAGTACAGAGGGGAGGCTTTTGGGAGTCTTCTCGCGGTTCCGCCTCGAGCAAACGCGCGAACATGTTTGTGGTTTGGGGCCATCGTCTGCTCATGAACCGTGTGCCAGCCGGGAAGGCGACGTCAGGACGGCGAACGTACTTGTGTGTTGCAGGCGGCATCAGGCAGAATGATATTATCTAGATCAAGAATCAAGATGCTAACGTATTAATATTATTCGTTCGTCTGTCCTACTCGTGTCTCGAGCACAACGTAACGGCTAATAAATTCTAACAGATATACTAGATTCAATCATGCATGTTTAGTTGGTCGAAGCTATCGCCAGGGTCTGGAACAGCTACAGTCGTCTACGACGTACAACATGCTAGACGGCATGTTTGTTCCACTATTACTGGCTGTCAGGTAAGCAAACAGAGCTAGAGGAAGAGAATAAATCCTCCGTTCTACTAAGGCATGTTCCATTCTTCACGTATTTGGGTATCTAAAAAGCACACGTCGTGCAGTACATCCTTGGTACATTATGCCATTCGGCCGCCGATCCAATCGAACGCCTTCAAGTGAACCTCATCCTCGGTCACCTTCTTCTTCTTGTTCATCGATCTCTCGGCCAACTTGCGGTAACGCTCTGGCAATCGGCAAAGGTACTCTCGCTCCTTCTCGGCGTCACTAGAGAGTCCTTCCATGTGTTCCAAATCCCACCGCTTGACAAGGTGGTCGATAATCTCAGCGTAGTCTAGCGCCGTGTAGACACCTGTTCGCTGCGCCACTACCGAAAAGTCGTCGTACAAGCTGGGGTTCTTGCCGTCAGTCATCTGCGCGGCCGGCATGACAATCTGTCCCCGCATCATGTCGCCGAAAACATGCAAGAGACCATCGGGATCGCGTTGGAAAATCTCTTCGCAAAAAAGCTGGTAGGCGCGTTCGTGGCGACCTTCGTCCCCGGCAATCTGCCCACAAATCTTGGAAAGATTCTTTTCTCCAAACTGACGAGCCAATTTACCAACATTGCCGTGGGAAATCTTGGTGGCGCGCTCTTGAAAGGAGGTGTAAATGAAACCGCGGTACGGATCTTTCTCCGCTCCCGGGTTGAAGCCACTAGTAATCAAGTGCTGGATGGTAACTTCAATGTTACGCATGTCGCACCGACCTCCAAGATACAAGTATTTGTTGAGCAAGTCTCCGTGACGATTCTCTTCCGACGTCCAGCCTCTGCTCCAGCGAGCCCAGGCCGTGTCTGTGGTTCCAGTAGGGTCGTCGCAACCTTCAAATGTATTGAGAAGGGTCTGGTAGGTGGGAAGGGCCTCTTCCGTGACCATGTCGCCAATCAAAACGACCAAGAGCTCGTCGGGAATCTCGGCAGCCTGCTTGCGCACCTCCTTGATTTCGTCTTCCCAGCCTTCGACGGTCAGATCGGGCAGGAAGTCCTGGGGTTGCCACGCCGCATCGCCAGTTTCCAGGAGCTGGTAACGTTCGTTGGAGGAGGATGAAAAACGGCAAGGATCGTGAGTACAAAGTTGAATTCGGCAACATAAGGACAAACATGAAAGCAATACCGCAGGCAGCGTTGACACCATCCCATCATTCGAGGGGCGTAAACACGAACGCCAATGTTAACCGCGGGCCAACAAGCCTCCCTTGACACCCGCAGGAGCAGCGAACTGAATGGTGTTGTAAACTGCAAACACACACACACGCGCAGTAGGATAACTTACCACTTCGTCCACCATGGCAGCCGCTACAGGCGCGATATCTTCAATGACTTCGACGTGCCTGGGGTACAAAAAGTTTGTGCGCTGCAAGCGCTTACTCATATCCTCGTTACCAAAGGAGACGCCACATATGTCTTCGTAATCCTTCTTGGAGATGGTCGAAGGGTCCACCGCGACCATGTGGAGCTGCGAGGGTGCCTTGTTGCTAGCAGCGCTAGTGAGAATCGCCACGGGCTGTTGAAAGGCCATTACCGTTCCCATGGCGGAAGCGACAATGGATCCAAAGACCATCTTTTTGTTATTGGACGCAAGCATTCTCCTACTTTGCTGCTACAGGACAGTATATGGGAGATTGTGAGAGAGAATTTGCGCGTATTGCTGTTGCTATCGTACAAAGAGAGTGGCTGATGTCGACTGTCGACAACCGAATTTGCAACGACGCGCTGGAATAGTGGGAACAGGGAAAATCCTGGATATCACCGCGGTGCAAAGCAAACGACGCGGTGGCTTTTTCGAACTTTCGTGACGTCGTCCTCTCCGTTCGGCAAGACTTCCGTAGACTTTCTACGCAGGCTATATCCACAGCGGAAGACGTAGTCTAGGGTACTATTTGAGCCCATAGTGACGAAGTGAGAACTCCTCGACGGGGTCGTCGTCGCAGAATCGAATGAAAAATAAATGACAACGTAGACCAATCTGCTGCGTCGTACCTATTGAATCTCGATCTTCGACTTTAGTTGTTGTCTACCGTACCGCTCAGGCATGACTAGCAGTAGATACGAAACGCAATCAATAGAATGCGGCAAGAGCAAGGGTGCACAAATAGCCAAGACAAAGTTCTACAAAGTGGTACTGTGCTAGCTATCAATCTATTTAGCAAGCATCGTGGCTTGGTATCTAGCTAGGAGAGGGGCGTGCTGGACGCTGTCGTTTACGGGCATCGTTGAAAAATAAAGACGGTTTCGATGGACGTATTGCCACGCATTATACGAAGGCTTTCATCAAGAAAACTGACGTCGAGCATGTTCATCGGACCTAGACTCTTCCAGTGATCAGCCTTCGTTGATGTTGGCCCGTAGGTCACTTTATCTGGTTCGACAGTCATGACGAGAGATGGTTCGCCAGTAAAGATGGAGACACTGGTTCGCAGATCCCAGCCACCCGTCACTGTCACGTCAAAAGATGCAGTCGACGGAGTCACTTCGATCCGTTCTATATACTCAACGTCCGTCATGAACTTGGAAGACAGCAGCTTTTGCTTCAAACCGCCAAACTTGCCGTTTGGAAAGCTCCCACCAATACCACTCAGCCCCTTGTTGAATTTCATGGCAGATGAGCTAGAGTAAAGAAGATCCCAAGTACCCGTCAAGTCTGTTTCGGCTATTGCGCCCTTCTTTTGTCGAATAATGTTTGTCGCCCCGTTTTCCAGGTCGGCCACAATGCTTAGAATCTGTCGCTGTTGTCGTTCGTCACTTTCAAGACCACAAGCTAAACGATCCGTATCGCTGTTCACTTCGTCGAGAATATCCAATAGCTCTTGCTTGAGTTCACCTTCTGACGATCCCGACAGTTCAGCTTCGGGTTCAAGTGTTGGCTGCTCAGCTTGGTCGTCGTCGTCAGCCTCAAACAGATCCTCAATCGCCTTGAACATGGCGGTGAAGCCGATCTCGTCCAGTTTGGTTGCGTCTTGCGCCGACTTGCTTACTCCTTCAAACAAGTCTTCAAGTTCCAGTGGTAGCATCTCGCCGTCGGCGAGCATGTCTTGAAGCTCGCCCCATCGCTTCAAGTCGTTCTTTCCCACGAGCCCGTCCGAGTCAGCGAGAGCGGTATAGAGCGCAAGGACAGAAAGAGATTCACCTTCCACAATTTCCAGCGTTTCAGCCACCGCAGGCGAAGCTACGAATGGTAATGGTTCTTCGTCATCGTCCTCCGTCATTTCGTCGTCGCCAAACTCAAAGAGCCCATCGAGCGCCACGTTAAAGCTAAGAAAGCCATCCACGTCCAACTCTTCAGAGGATCCCGGACTCTTTTTCGTCTTGACCCAGAGATCTTCAAACTCGTCTCGTCCCAGCAGGCCTTCCACCAACAGCTTAGAAACTTCGTCCCAAGCTCCAAGAGAATCCTTCGAGATGAGACCATTCTGGTCACAAAGTGACTCGTAAATCGATTCTAGTTCGGCTTCTAGTGATTCGTGTTCTTCACTGTCCTTATTAGCATCGCTTACGGCCTCACTGATAACAGTGTCTTGGGCCGACGTGGTTACTTGGGAAGCAGCAGCTGATGCTGTCGCAGCAACAGGCTGAGGCGCGTCTGATGTCTTGGCGGCGACGGGGGTGGAGACAGAAGTATCATCGGTATCATCCCCGGATTCAAACAGATCATCAATATCGCGGTATACCTGCACAAAAGAGTCCACGTCTAATCGTTCGTCCGACGTTTCCACGTCGGGAAACTTGGGGGCCTTGTCCCAGACATCATTGAATTCTTCGGCCAAGAGGTCGCCTTCCAGCTGTGGTCGTTGGAAAAATATTAGATACAATGTGGTGAGTCTCGACTCATTGAAAGATACGACGAATAATACAGCACAAGGTGTTGGTGGCGTGAACGGTCTCCGAAATCGATCGTTGTTTCCTACATTATATCGCGGAGTAATTCTAGAGCATTTTTGTTCGTCATCGACCGTTCCGTTCGCAACTAACTATATACAATGGCACTCCTTTGTACAACTGTTTATACGTACCATGAGTTCTGCAATTGCTGGGATCTGCATGAGGACAGACTTGGTCATGAGGCCTTCGCTGTCGCAATGCTTGGAAAACAAGGCCTGGAGAGCCTCCAAGTCCTCGGCTTCCACGAACTGATCGTCGTCCTTTGAAGCGGTAGCGCCAAGCTGACACAAATCTCGTCTTCTGTACAATGCATGTAAGCAAGAAGCAGAGCAGTCTGTCGACAATCCATTGAGAGGACAGCGTGAATGCTTGCTCGTGATAGAAGTCCTTGGGTTTCGGGGTTGGAGGAAAGACGTCGTTGGCATCATCCAACCATGACAGCATGATTGAAGACCTGCGATCAGGAGTAGCGTCGCAGTTCGTCTCATTCTCTGTATGGGCTCTCTAACGTCAAAGATGTATCGACTCGAGCTTCTTTAGGGCGCAATAATCGTGTCTACCGTATAGTCCTCGGCAAGATTCGCAACATTGTCTATGAGTGGTCGGTGGGTGATGAGTGATGAGTGGAAGCAATTACGAGAGATCGTTCTAACTTCTTTGTTTGAAGTCACGATCTTTGGCGGTTCTTCGTTCTTCGTCGTCCGTCCGTTTCGCGCCAAATATGAGTCATTCAAGGAGAAATGCTCCTTTACATAACTAGTACTTCAAAAACACCGTATTACTACGTACTGACTTATGTACGGTGTCGCGATGACCGACGGCGATGACCATGACCCACGCACATCGTACCGTATGCAATACTAACGCATATGCAACATTCGTATCATACCAGCAGGCACTGGCAATCAAAAAACATACCAATATACCTGTTGAAATCCTCTAGCTTCTTGGCTCTGAGAATCGGGCTATTGAGACACAAACAAAAGTTATTCTGTAAATGTGAGCTTCAGATTAATTCTTGATGAATGTATTTGATCGTGGCCATGCCTCGATCGTGGTCATGTAACTGCATTGGTCACACTGGGTCTCCACCAATTAGATATGAGGGGCATTACCCGGACGGAATCGGGATGGTGGTTGAAAGGGAGTGAATCAAATCACGAGTTGTGATCTTTTCTCAATAATGACCGCGCTCGGCATCATTAATGTAACACTCCTTCTCACAACACTGTCTGTTGAGAATCCGATATTGGAGAAAGTTCGATCTGGAGGTAGCGGACAGACGTTCGCGTTACCAACCAAGAAAAAAGTGTCCGAACAGATGGAGGTCGCATCTGCTCCCACGTATGCGTCAATTCTTAAAAAGGGCCTCAAATGGGCACCAGTGACTGTTCATTCTTTTTGATTAATCCCATCGTAAGAACAGTTTGATTGACTCTTCTTATAGATAGACTACCGAGGGTCCTGACACACTACAGCCGAGAATTGAAGGTTCGAGGCGTGATCAGATTCTCCATAGAATCAACATTAATCAAAAAGAAAACTACTCCGTTTTCTCAACGCTTTTCGAAAACAGCGTTCTTTTCTGATCTATTTCTGAACCCAAGACACCCCATCATGAGTGATGCTGTCGCATCTCCTCCGATTGCCCCCAGCAG
>Ga0307981_1002151_pt1 | contig 16395 bp, 17 predicted proteins | sample OrgLakmetagen987_FD_201849 | JGI IMG/M metagenome (GOLD analysis project Ga0307981, IMG submission 201849) | Saline water microbial communities from Organic Lake, Antarctica - #987 | ecosystem: Environmental > Aquatic > Non-marine Saline and Alkaline > Saline | place: Antarctica: Organic Lake... | reverse complement strand
GCCTGCTGTCTTGTCGTCCCGCGTGATCCTAACTGCCATCAATAGCCTCCCAAACTCTGCGGCCAATGAATCAGCTTATTCTGCAAAAGAAAATCCCAGAGTCAGATCTTAAGGCCGTTGGTATTAGAGCACAGCAGCCTGGCGTCAGTCGGGATTTCGGATGTCAGCGCCCGTCAGATGCGCATGCCGCTCGAGCGCGTAGCGGTCGGTCATTCCGGCGATGTAATCGGCCACCAGCCGTGCCAGATCGGCATCATTCGTGGCGGCGGCGACCTCGGCCTGCCAGCGGCGCGGCAAAAGATCCGGCTGCGACATGTAGAGCGGGAAAAGCGCGTCCACCGCCTCGGTGACCAGCACGCGCTGCGCCATGACCGAAGGCGCGCGATACATATGCGTAAAGAGAAAGTCGCGGATCCGGCGCAGGTCGGCGAAGACCTGCGGCGAAAAGCGGATGACCGGATGGCCTGCCTCGCGGATGTCCTGCCCGCATTCGGGGGCCAAGGCGGCGATAGCGGCGCGCGACGTGTCGATCACGTCGCTGACCATCACGCCAAAGACCCGGCGCAGCGCCTCGTGGCGGCGGCGATACCGGTCAGTGGTCGGATAAAGCGCATCGACGCGGGCATAGGCGTCGCGGATGATCGGCAAATCGGCGATCTGGTCTTCGGTAAAGAGCCCCGCGCGCAAGCCGTCGTGCAGATCGTGGTTGTTGTAGGCGATGTCATCGGACAGGGCCGCGACCTGCGCCTCGGCGCTGGCATGTGTGTGCAACTCCAGATCGTGCACGGCGTTGTATTCGGCCAGCGCATAGGGCAGATCGCCTGTCACGGGGCCATCGCCCCCGAGGGGCGTGATAGGGCCATTATGCTTGGCGATCCCCTCCAGCGTGTCCCATGTCAGGTTCAGCCCGTCAAACTCGGCGTAATGCCGCTCCAGCGTGGTGACGATGCGCAGCGCCTGTGCGTTGTGATCGAACCCGCCGTAGGGTGTCATCAAACGGTGCAGCGCATCCTCGCCTGTATGGCCAAAGGGCGTGTGACCCAGATCATGCGCCAGCGCCACGGCCTCTGTCAGCTCTCCGTCCAGGCCCAGAACGCCAGCAATAGTGCGCGCGACCTGCGCCACCTCGATGCTATGGGTCAGCCGGGTGCGATAGAAATCGCCCTCGTGTTCGACAAACACCTGCGTCTTGTGCTTGAGCCTGCGAAAGGCCGAGGAATGGATGATCCGGTCGCGATCGCGCTGGTAAGGGCTGCGAAAGGCGCTGTCCTCTTCGGCAAACAGACGCGGACGGGCGGTGTCGGGATCACACGCATAGGGGGCGCGCATTTATGGCCTCCTTGTCGTCGGGCTGTGTCTGTCTTATATTGCAGTTGCACAACACGCAAACCCTCTACCGGAAGGCCTCATGCCATGCAGCTTCCTCCCAAGGTGACAGACCGCGCCTTTGAACGGCTCGCCGACATCGCCGCCGCCGAACAGGGTCAGGCGCTGCGCGTCGCCGTCGAGGGCGGCGGCTGTTCGGGCTTTCAATACGAGATCAAGCTGGACACGGCCCAAGGCGACGATCTGGTGCTCGAAGGCAAGGGCCAGAAGGTCGTGGTCGATGCCACGTCATTGCCGTTTCTGGCCAATGCGGTGATTGATTTCAGCGACGAGCTGATTGGCGCGCGGTTCGTGATCGAAAACCCGAACGTGTCAAGCGCCTGCGGTTGCGGAACCAGCTTTTCGATGTAGGGCTTTTCGGTGCAGCGCCTTTCGGTGTAGCGCCTTTCGGTGCAGATTGCTGACCTCGTCGAGCACCAGCCAAAGACCCGAAACGACCACGCAGGCCACGCCGGTATAGATGGCGATGCCGGGCACTTCGCCAAAAAGCGCATTGCCCAGCAGCACCATCCACACGAATTGCAGGTTCATCAGCGGTGTCGCGACATGGGCGGGCAACAGCCGCAGCGCCTCGACCGACAGCCAGCGGGCGGCAAAGATCAGCAGCGCATAAAGGATGATCCAGCCACAATCCGCCAGCGTCATCGGCTGCCACACGAACGGCAGCGCCAGACCCATGGTTATCGCAATCGCCAGCTGCGGATAGAACACCTGCGCCAGCGGATTGCGCTCGGCCCGCGCGATATAGCGCGTCAGCACGATCGACGCGGTGCCGCTGGCTGTGGCCCCCAGCGCAAAGAGATGCCCGGATGTGACCGCAGCGATGCCACCCGGAAACAGACAAAAGATGCCCAGAACCCCTAGCGACAGCGCCATCCAGCCTTGCGGGCGCACGCCTTCGCCCAGCACCGGACGGCTGAGCAATGCGGCGATCACGGGGGCGAGGCCAATGAACACGAAGACCTCGGCAAAGGGCAGATGGCGAAAGGCGTGGAAATACATGCAGGCCGCGATGACCGTCAGGACCGACCGCAGCGCCGTGAGCTTGACGAACCCGGTGCGCAAAGCCGTCTCGCCCCGCAGCCGGGCCGCTGCCAACGATGTGACCAGCACAATGAGGGCGGCGAAAAAGAACAGCTGCGGAGCTTCAAAGCTGCCCGCGAAGGCCTTGGTGATCGCATCCGCGCCGGCAATCGCCCCGGTATAAAGCGCTATCAGACCCGCGCCCGCGACCGCAGTTGTGCGCAACAAAGGGCGCGTGGCGATCATGCCCGCGCCATCATGCCGACCCGCGCGAACCCTTCGAAGAACGTCTCGAAACTGGTGGTCGACGCTTCGGCCTGCACCAGCACCTCGAGCGCCTGAGCCGAGATCGCATCGGCCACCGGCCCCTGCATCGCGTGCCAGCTGCCAGAGCGGGTGTCGTCCATCGCAAAGACCGCTTCGGACAATTCGCGCAACGGCGCGACATGGGCTTGCGCGCGGTCAAAGCGCATCCGACCCTGGGTGACGGGTTTGGCGAAGCTGCGTTCGCCCGCGGTAGCCAGCAGCCAGTTGCTGACCAGAAATTCGTGGTAATCGTCGTTCACGCTGACCGTGTCGTCTGACGTCACGGCAAAGCGGTGGGTCTGGACGCCCAGCCAATCTTCCCAGACCTGCGGCGGGGTGTGACCGGCATAGCGCAGCGCCACGCAGACCTCGGCCAGCAGATCAGCGTTGAGATCGAGAAAGGCCAGCAGCCCGGCATATTCCAGCGATTGCAGCGCCTGCGCGCTCAATTCAGGGTCGCACCGGCCATATTCCGACAGGTAAAAGACGATATGCGTCAGCTCGTAGGCGGCTTTCTTGTTGGGCATCGCAAAGGCCTCGGACCGGTCCATGAAGCCGCGCAGCCGCGCCTCGAGCCCGGCATCCTCAGGCAGCGGATCGCGGCCTCGTCGGGCCATCAGACGGCGGGCTTCGGCGCGCTGCAAATCCGACATCTCTGACCGTGCAAGCCCCTGATCGGCAACCCAGTCGACCAGCTGCGCGCCCTTGGTGCCGGGCATTCCCAGCGCCTCGAGATCCAGCGTGATCGACAGCACGAATCGGTAATATTGCGGAAAGAACCCCATCCGCTTTTCGACATTGTCGTAAAACGCCCGGTGCGCGTCGAGTGCGGCCTCTTCGGGCGCGGCCCCGGTGCTTTCCAGGATATTGAGCAGTTCGGCGTTTTCCTTGAGCCAGAACACGTCGTCACCGATCCGGCGGTGCGCGGCAAAGGAGTGAACAAGCGCCGTGTGGCGCTCGCTCAGGGTTGCGATCCGGGACGGGACATTCAGCTGGATGACATTGGACATGATGGGTTTCCTTTTGATCATTGGCACCGAATGCGCCGTCCCGGTTCATGCGGCTCAGGAGCCGGAGGTATAGAGCGCGGTGCCTTCGCCAGCGACGGTCTTGCCACCTGCGGGGGCCGAACCGGAGGTGAAGAGCGCAGTGCCTTCGCCGGTTGTCGTGGCGGTGCCTGTGGGTGCCGAGCCAGAGGTGAACATCTCGACCGCATCGCCGGTCACGGTGGCTGTGCCGGTGGGTGCGGAGCCCGAGGTGAACATCTCGACCGCGTCGCCGGTCAGGGATGCTGTTCCGGTCGGTGCCGAGCCAGAGGTGAACATCTCGACCGCATCGCCGGTTGTCGTGGCGGTGCCTGTGGGTGCGGAGCCAGAGGTGAACATCTCGACCGCATCGCCGGTCACGGTGGCTGTGCCGGTGGGTGCGGAGCCAGAGGTGAACATTTCGACCGCATCGCCGGTCAGGGATGCTGTTCCGGTCGGTGCCGAGCCGGACGTGAAGAGGCCAGTTGCCTCGCCGGTCAGAGCGAATGTCGACGTCGCAGGAGCCGAGCCGGAGGTGAACATGTCCACCGCGTCGCCCGTCAGCGCATCCGCAGAGCCCACAGGGGCCGAACCGGAGGTGAAGAGCGCGCAGCCTTCGCCGCCATGCAGGGAATGTGCAGGCTCGCCACGGATTTCAGTGATTGCAAGGACGTTAACTGTTTCTTTGAGTTGTGCAGACATCGTTCTCTCCAGGGTTTGTGCTTGGCAGCAGTTTCGATGCCTTAACGCTTGCACGCTAAAATTGAATTGAAAACCCGGATACTATTTAAGGGCGAGTTATCGCTGACTTATCCACATGAAGGTCACTTCGCAGTGCCTTGAGGCGTCGTTGGTTTGCGCTGTTTGGTAATGTGTCAAAAAACTTTTCTGAAAAGCATCATAATGATGACACAATGGCATTCCCCCCCCTGCGCAGCCTGACCCAAGGCAGCGAATCAACAGGGTTTGCGCCCCTTCGCGCCGCGCTGATTCCCCGTCCATTGCCGCCACGGACCCTTGCCTTGGTCCATATCCTGCGCGATAGACATCAGGCCGGAGGACAGCCCCCATGAAGATCGCCACGTTCAACATCAACGGCATCAAGGCCCGCATCAACGCCCTGCCCGCGTGGCTCGAGGCCGCCGCCCCCGATGTCGCCCTGTTGCAAGAGATCAAATCCGTCGACGCAGCCTTCCCCCGCGATCTGTTCGAGGACATGGGTTACAACGTCGAGACGCATGGGCAGAAGGGCTTTAACGGCGTGGCGATTCTGTCGAAACATCCGCTCGAGGATGTCACCCGAGGTCTACCCGGTGATGACAGCGACGAGCAGGCCCGCTGGATCGAGGCCACATTGGTCGGCAAAACAGCGTTGCGTATCTGCGGGCTCTATCTGCCCAACGGCAACCCGGCGCCGGGTCCGAAATACGATTACAAGCTGGCGTGGATGGCGCGGTTGCAGGCCCGCGCAGAAGCGCTTCTGGCCGAAGAGACGCCGTTTCTGATGGCGGGCGATTACAATGTGATCCCGCAAGACGCCGACGCGGCCCGCCCCGAGGCGTGGACACAAGATGCGCTGGCCCGCCCCGAAAGCCGCGCCGCGTTTCGGCGTCTGCTCAACCTCGGCCTGACCGAGGCGATCCGAAACCGTCATCCGCAACCCGGGCTTTACAGCTTTTGGGATTATCAGGCCGGCGCTTGGAACCGCAACGACGGCATCCGCATCGACCATTTCCTGCTCAGCCCCGCCGCCGCCGACATGATGCTGGATTGCGGGATAGATGCCGAGGTGCGCGGCGGCGAAAAACCGTCGGACCATGTGCCGGTCTGGGCGACCTTCGATATCTGAGGATTTCGGCCGTCAGCGCGTCACATCATGCCCGTAAAGCCAATCGAACTGCCCGGTGATCCGTGACGGGGCAAACCGGCCGGCCGTCCGCAACCCCAGATGCGCCAAGCTGCGCACCGGGCCGGGCCGCAGGTGATATTTCCACGCATTGCCGTTGGCCGCCGCAATCACCTTGCGCACCCGGCCTTCGCGGAGTGACTGATATTCTGCCAACGTCGATCCCTGGCCCAGGCACGCCGCCAGAACCCAGGCATCCTCGAGCGCCAGATTGGCCCCCTGCGCCAGAAACGGCAGCGTCGGATGTGCTGCGTCACCGACCAGCGCGACCCCGTCGGCCTGCCAGACCCGCGCGACATTATGGCGAAAGAGCCCCCAAAGCCCCGGATCCTCGACCTGCGCCAAAAGACCCCGCACGTCCGCACAGGCACCCGCAAAGGCGGCGCGCAGATTGGCCGGATCATCCCGGTGGTGCCAGCCTTCGTCGGCCCATGTCTTGCGTTCCTGCACCGCCACCAGATTGACCAGACGGCCGCCGCGCAGTGGATAGCTGACCAGATGGCGCCCCGGCCCCATATGCACCCGCGCCTGGGGGGCATGGCCCGCGATATTGTCCACAACCGCCCGCCACGCCACCTGTCCGGTGAAAAATGGCGCGCTCTGCCCGTTGAGCACAGGCCGCAACACCGAATGCAGCCCGTCCGCGCCGACCACCAGATCGGCCTTTCGCACGGCACCGTCCAGCAGAACCTGCGCCGGCGCACCCGGTATGACGCCGGTGACCCGCTGACCCAGCGCCATCTCGATGCCTGCATCCCGCGCCGCCTGCCCCAGCAGGCCCAGCAGATCAGCCCGGTGCAGCGCCAGATAATCCGCCCGCCCCGTCAGATCGAGCGCCAGAACCTCGCGCCCGTCATTCTCGTCGCGCAGGCTGACGCTCTGCAATGCCAGACCCGCCGCGCGCGCCGCATCCTCAAGCCCCAGGGCGCGCAGAACACACAGCCCGTTGGGCGAGATTTGCAAGCCCGCGCCCACCTCGCGCAGCGCGTCGGCCTGCTCCAGCACCGTGACCTGCGCGCCGTGGTGGCGCAGCGCCAGCGCCGTGGCCAGCCCGCCGATACCGCCGCCCACCACCAGACATGTCGAATCGTTCAACGCCACGCGCAGCCCCTTTTCCCGATTCCGGTCCTCGAAACGCAACAGCGCCAGAGCATCACACTCCGGCGCCGTCTATCCGCACAGCATTGTTCACGATCCGCAAACGGCAACCCCGAACAGGCATTCAGTCGTCCCGGTGGACCTTTTCGCGCCGCTCGTGGCGTTCCTGCGCCTCGAGGCTCATCGTGGCGATGGGCCGCGCGTCCAGCCGCTTGAGGCTGATCGGCTCTCCGGTCACGTCGCAATAGCCGAACTCACCCTCTTCGATGCGGCGCAATGCGGCGTCGATCTTGGACACCAGCTTGCGTTGCCGGTCGCGCGTGCGCAATTCCAGCGAACGGTCGGTTTCTTCGGAGGCGCGATCCGCCACATCCGGAATATTGCGCGTGCCAAGCTGCAATGTCTCGATCGTGTCGCGGCTGTCGGCCTGAAGATCGTTTTTCCACTGATGCAGCTTGCGACGAAAATACTCCAGCTGCCGGTCGTTCATGAATGGCTCGTCCTCCGCCGGTTTATACTCGTCCGGCAAAAAGATTTCGGCTTTCATCTGTGTCCCCTCGAGCAAGCCCATCACTGTCATATTCCCTTCCAGACCAAGGCACCTTTGCGCGCTGAGTAACCCAAGGCGGCTGGCTTGTCACTACCCCAATGCGCCCGTTGCAGCAGTCTATTGCACGCGCTAGACTACATTCAAAGCAGCCGCTAAAGGGATGACGCATCAATGAAATTCGAAGGCACACCAGATTATGTGGCGACCCGCGATCTGACGGTGGCCGTGAACGCCGCCGTCACGCTCGAACGTCCGCTGCTGGTCAAGGGCGAACCGGGCACGGGCAAGACAGAACTGGCGCGTCAGGTGGCGCTGGCGCTGGATCTGCCGATGATCGAATGGTCGATCAAATCCACCACCCGCGCGCAGCAGGGGCTTTATGAATACGACGCGGTGTCACGTCTGCGTGACAGCCAGCTGGGCGACGCACGTGTCAACGACGTGTCCAATTACATCCGCCACGGCAAGCTCTGGCAGGCCTTCGACGCGCCCGGCAAGGTGGTTTTGCTGATCGACGAGATCGACAAGGCGGACATCGAGTTTCCCAACGATCTGTTGCAGGAACTCGACCGGATGGAATTCTTCGTCTACGAGACCGGCCAGACCGTGCGCGCGCTGCACCGGCCCATCGTGATCATCACCTCGAACAACGAAAAGGAACTGCCCGACGCATTTCTGCGCCGCTGTTTCTTTCACTACATCCGTTTTCCCGACGAGACCACGATGCGCAAAATCGTCGAGGTGCATCATCCGGGCATCAAGGACGCGCTGCTGACGACGGCGCTGACGCAATTCTATGCGGTGCGCGATCAACAGGGTCTGAAAAAGAAACCCTCGACCTCCGAAGTGCTGGATTGGCTCAAGCTGCTTTTGGCCGAGGATCTGACCGCCGAAGACCTGAAATCCGACGGCGCATCCGCCCTGCCCCGCCTGCACGGCGCGCTTTTGAAAAACGAACAGGACGTGCATCTGTTCGAGCGGCTGGCGTTCATGACGCGGGGCGGGCGGTAGGCGGTGCAGGCTTTTTCGGCCCGCCTGCATTCAGCCCGTCCTTCAGCGTCGATGCCCGGCCTTCAGGCCAGAGCGCCGACCGATATGCGTCCCGAACGGCAGGCGTCCCGAACAGCAGGCGGGCCTTTGCCCGTCGATTAACCTTTTACCGCGCGCACCAGCCATCAGACCAAGGCAAACCACGGGCACTCTGCGCCCTGCATGATCGTGCCCGCCACGCACACAACCACAACATCTAGCCCCAAGCCAAAAACCCAACCCTTTGAATCCACGTCATTTCGGCCAATAGGCCACACCCCCCCGCTACTTGTCCACAGGCCCGAAGCACCATTTGGGCGGTGCCGCAAACTTGCCCTATACTCTCCCCAACGAGGACAGAAAAACATCGGATGTCTTAAGTTATAGGCAACCCGAACAGGCAGGCAGACAATATGTCCAACCCCATTCCCGCAACCGTGCGCCCTTTGCGTGCGGAAGATCAAGACGCTTGGCGCAAGCTGTGGGCCGCATATCTTGCTTTCTACGGATCACGCGTGTCCGATGACATCTATACCGGCACATTTGATCGTCTGTTGGGCGACGATGCGCGCGATCACTCCTGTCTGATCGCCGAGGTTGATGGCGTGCCCGTGGGCCTTGCCCATTATCTCTTTCACCGTCACGCGTGGAAACACGGCGACGTCTGTTATCTGCAAGACCTTTATGCCGCCCCGGACGTCCGGGGCCGCGGCGTCGGACGTGCGCTGATCGAAGCGGTGTATGCGGCGGCGGACGCGCAAGGTGCCGAAGACACCTATTGGATGACCCAGAAGGACAACGCCACCGCGCGACAGCTATACGACCGCATCGGCCAAAAGACCCCTTTCATCAAATACGCGCGGAGGGCAGCATGAACCTGATCCGTCGCGTCCTGTTGCCACTTTGCCTGAGCCTGACCGCCTGCACGCCGATGGCCCCCGGCGATGTGGCAAGCCGGTCATCATTGCCCGGGCCGCAGGCCGCCGGGCTTCCCGCCATGAAGGCATTCTCGGTGCCCCGCCCCAATGCGCCGCGTCAGGCCAATGCCGACATTGCCCGCGATTTCCTCGATCTGGCGTTCAAGCTGGAATCGGGCCGCGATCTGCCGGTCCTGACCCGCTTCGAGGGCCCCATCGCCGTGCGCGTCACCGGCCAGCCGCCCGTCAGTCTGGCCAGTGACCTCAACCGTCTGGTGCACCGTCTGCGGACCGAAGCCGGCATCGACATCGCGTTGTCGGGCGATATGGCCGCCCCCGGCATCACCATCGAGGCGGTGAGCCGCGCCGAAATCCGCGCGCAACTGCCCATGGCGGCCTGTTTCGTGGTGCCCAATGTGCGCTCGCTGGACGAATACCGCTCCGCACGCCGCACGCCCCGCGTCAGCTGGTCGCGGCTGACCCAGCGCACACAGCTGGCGATCTTCCTGCCCAACGACGCCAGCCCTCAGGAAGTCCGCGACTGTCTGCACGAAGAACTTGCCCAGGCCATCGGTCCGTTGAATGACCTCTACCGTCTGCCGGATTCGGTCTTCAACTATGACAATGTGCATACGGTGCTGACTGGCTACGACATGCTGATCCTGCGCACTTATTATGATCCTGCCCTGCGCAACGGCATGCGCAAATCCGACGTGGCGCGGCTTTTGCCCGATATTCTGGCCCGCACCAACCCCGCCGGTCAGGGCGCGCCGATCCACCGTCTGTCGCGCACACCGCGGGTCTGGATCGACGCTGTGCAAACGGCGCTTGGCCCCGGCTCCAATCCGGGCCAGCGTCTCCGCGCCGCTCAGGAGGCGCTGCAAGTCGCCTCCGCCATGGGCTGGACCGATCACCGCCGCGCGTTCTCGCATTACGCGATGGGTCGCATCACCCAGACCACGAACCCCGGACAGGCTCAGGAACATTTCGCCCAGGCCGAGCTTTTCTACCGCCGCTCGCCTGACACCGCGCTGCACCGCGCCTATGTCGCCTCGCAACTGGCCGCCTTCGCGATCAGCCAGGGCGACGCCGAACAGGCGCTGCGCCTGATCGATCCCGGTCAGGACATCGCCGCGCGCCATGAAAACGCCGCCCTGCTGTCGACCCTGATGCTCCTGCGCGCCGAAGCGCTCGATCTGATGGGTCGCGTCTCCGAGGCGCAGACCGTGCGCATGGACTCTCTGGGATGGGCACGCTACGGGTTCGGCGCGGAATGGGCGGTGCGTGCGAAACTGCGCGAAATCTCGTCGCTCAGCCCGCTCAAAAGGGGCAGGAACGACATATGATCGTCATCTCGGGGCTGATTTTCGGGGCCGCCATCGGCGCTCTGACCGCCAAACGCCGCAAAGGCAACCGCGCGGACATGGCGCAATACGCGGTCGGCTACATGATCGCCTTCGGCCTGCTGGGCCTGATCGCGACGGTGCTGATCGACCGGGTGCTCAGCTAGGCGCGTCCCCCCCGTTTCATCTTGCTGAATAAACCTCCGGGGGTGTGGGGGCTGGCCCCCGCTCCCGAATTCTCAACCACCGCTGAGCCCGCCCTCTTGCGCACCGCCGCGGAATCGCGCCTATACTGCCCGCCATGTTCATCCCCTTCTTCGATCAGATGCGCCGCCACGGCGTGCCCGTCTCGCTCCGCGAATACCTCGCCTTCCTGGAGGGGATGAAAGCTGGCCTCGTCACCTACGATGCCGAAGGCTTCTATTATCTCGCACGCACGGCGATGGTCAAAGACGAACGTCACATCGACCGCTTCGACCGCGCCTTCGCCGCCAGTTTCCAAGGGCTCGACGACATCACCGCCGATCAGGTGCTGGACGCGGTCGACATCCCCGCCGATTGGCTGGAGAAACTCGCCGAAAAGACCCTTTCGCCCGAAGAACGCGCCGAGATCGAATCTCTGGGCGGCTTCGACAAGCTGATGGAGACCCTCAAGGAGCGGCTCAGGGAGCAGCAAGGACGCCATCAGGGCGGCAGCAAATGGATCGGCACCGCAGGCACCTCGCCCTTTGGCGCCTACGGCTACAACCCCGAAGGCATCCGCATCGGTCAGGACGCCAGCCGCCACCAGCGCGCGGTCAAGGTCTGGGACAAACGCGAATTCCGCAATCTCGACGATCGCGTCGAGCTGGGCACCCGCAACATCAAGGTCGCCCTCAAACGCCTGCGCCGCTGGGCCCGCGACGGGGCCGCCGAAGAGCTGGACCTCGACGGCACCATCCGCGCCACGGCCGAGCATGGCTATCTCGACGTGCAGACCCGGCCCGAGCGGCGCAACGCCGTCAAGGTGCTCTTGTTCCTCGACGTGGGCGGCAGCATGGACGCGCATATCCGCGTCGTCGAAGAGCTTTTCTCAGCCGCCCGCGCCGAATTCAAGCACATGGAATATTACTATTTCCACAATTGCCTTTATGAGGGCGTCTGGCGCGACAACCGCCGCCGCTGGGACGCGCAGACGCCGACAATGGACGTCCTGCGCACCTACGGCCCCGATTACAAGTGCATCTTTGTCGGTGACGCCTCAATGTCTCCCTACGAGATCGCCTACCCGGGCGGCGCGAACGAGCATCACAACCCCGAGGCAGGCCGGGTCTGGCTGGACCGCGCCCGGAACCAATGGTCCGGCCACCTCTGGATCAACCCGACCCCCGAACAGCATTGGGGCTATACCCAGAGCATCGGCATGATCCACGAGATTTTCGGCGGCGCGATGGTGCCGATGACACTGGGCGGGCTGAGCCGCGGGATGAAGATGCTGACGCGGTAGCGGTATTCCGCACCCGCAGACCGACCAATGCTTCGCTTTCGGATCGGATCCTCTTTGCCGAATCGAAAACGCACCCCATATTGAAATTCATGATAAAGATCCTGCCCATCCTCATGGCCGTCGTCTATGCCATCGCCATGTATCGCTTTTCGGTCTGGCGCACCGCGCGCGAGCTTGACGAACGCTCGACCGAGCTGGCCGATCCGGTCTTGCGCAAATGCACCGACCGGCTGGCAGCCGCGCTCGAGCTGCCCCGGATCAAGGTGCATATCTACGAGATCGACCCGGTCAACGGTCTGGCCGCCCCCGATGGCCGCATCTTTCTGACGCGCGGCTTTTACCGCAAATACCGCAACGGAGAGGTGACGGCCGACGAGCTGGTCTCTGTCATCGCGCACGAGCTGGGCCACGTGGCGCTGGGCCATGCCCGCCGCCGGATGATCGACTTTTCGGGTCAGAACGCGCTGCGCACGGCGCTGGCCATGATCCTGAGCCGGTTTCTGCCCGGCATCGGCGTGCTGATCGCCAACGGGATCACGACACTGCTGGCCGCACGCATGAGCCGCAGCGACGAATACGAGGCCGACGCCTATGCCGCAGCCCTGATGACCAAGGCGGGTTTTGGCGTGGCACCGCAAATCTCGCTGTTTGAAAAGCTTGACGCGCTGACCAAGTCGCGCAGCGGCGCGGCACCTGCCTGGCTGATGAGCCACCCAAAGACAGAAGAGCGCATCACCGCGCTCAAAACGCTCGAGGCACGGTGGAGCAGCGCGCCGACAACCCGCTGATCCGCTGCCACGGTTTCGTTGCCCCGCGGATACGCCGCCAAAATGTCCTACGCCAGCGCCTTGCCCAACCTCGGCAGCTGCGCCTTCTTCATCAGCGCGCGCATCTGCCAATCTTCCCCCGACAATTGCCGCGCCTGCGCCAGAACCCGGGCTGCCACGTCGCGCACAGCCTCCCCGTCCCCCGCCGCGTTCGCCTCATGAAACCCAAGCAGGAACGCGTCCGGATCGGCGCGGCTCAGCCCCTCTTCGGCCAATAGATTGCGCGGGAAATCGCGGGCATTCAGCGTCACGATCACATCGGCAAAGCCCGCTACCGCTGCCGCCAGAACATGCGTGTCGTTGCCATCCGGCAGCCACAACCGCGCCTCGAGCGACGGGGGCCAATCGACGCAGGCATCAGGCCACCGAACCCGCACCTGCGCAATCTCGCCTTCGGCCTGCACAGCCCCCAGAGGCCCCAGTTTCACCGCCGCTCGTCGCCATTCCTCAAGGATCCGCTCGGACCAGAGCGGCGTGAACGCACCGGACGCCGCGACCCCCAGAAGCATCTCGCGCATCACCGTCGGATAGAGCGCGCACGTGTCGATCAGCGCCTTCACAGCCGAAAACGCGTCACAGCCGAAAGACCAGCGCCTTGAGATAGCCCGTCTCGGCCAGTTGCGGCAAAAGCGGATGGTCCACCCCGGCAAAACCCGTGTGCACCAGCTGCGCGCGGCGCCCCGCACGGCCTATGCCGCGCAGACAGGCACCCGAGAACGCCGAAAGATCAGCCGCATGGGAACACGAACACAACATCAGAAAGCCGCCATCCGCCACCAACCCGGCTGCACCACGCGCCACCCTCTCATAGGCGCGCAACCCCGCCTCGAGCGCAGGCTTTCCCGGCGCAAAGGCAGGCGGGTCGCAGACCACCAGATCGAACCGCGCCTGTTCATCGCCAAGCGCCGCCAGCACATCGAACGCATCGCCCTGACGCGTCTCGAACCGATCCGCAACACCCGTCGCCTCGGCCCCGCCGACAGCCAGTTCCAGCGCCCGCGCCGATCCGTCCACAGCCAGCACGGACCCCGCCCCGGCAGCCAGCGCCGCCAGACCGAACCCGCCGGCATGGCAGAACATATCCAGCACCCGGCCCCCCGGCCCCGCCAACCGCGCGGCAAAGGCATGATTGGGCCGCTGGTCGTAGTAAAGCCCGGTTTTCTGCCCGCCTGTCACATCCGCCAGATACGTGGCCCCGTTCATCACGATGGGCAAAGGTGCCTCGGGTGCCTGCCCCAGCAGCACCGTATCCACATCGTCCAGCCCGTCGAGCGCACGGCCCCGCCCGCTGGCGTTCTTGAGAACATGCACAACGCCTGTGACCTCGGCCAATGCGGCCACCAGATCGTCCAGCATCATTTCGGCCCAGGCGGCATTCGGCTGCACCACCGCCAGATCGCCGAACCGGTCGATGATGACGCCGGGCAGCCCATCCGCCTCGGCATGAACAAGGCGGTAATCGGGCGCATCGAACACCCGCTCTCGCAGCGCCAGCGCGCGGGTCAGGCGTGCTGCGATCCACGCGCGGTCCGGAACCACAGACACGTCGCGGTCGATCATGCGGCCGATGATCTTGGACGCCGGGTTGATCGTGACTATGCCCAACGGCGCGCGCTCGGAATCCTCGAGCAGCGCAAAGCTGCCCGGGCTCAGCGCGCGGGTGCGCCGGTCGGTGACCAGCTCGTTTTCATAAATCCACGGGTAGCCGCGGCGGATCGCGCGGGCATTGGCCTTGGGGCGCAGCCGGACAACCGGCAGAGAGGCGGGGACGGGTGCCGAAGCAGGGAATGTATCCATTCGGTTCCCTTACCCGGTTCGGATCAGCTGCAAAAGCCCCGGCATGCACCCGCGCCGCTACTTGATATTGTTGAGCACCTGCACCCAGCCCAGATTGGCGTTCCTGTAGCCTTCGGGCGCGGTCATCTCGACCTGAAACACCCGGGTGAGATGATTTGTGACCCGATATTTCTGAGTGATCCCGTTGTGCTCGGCATTGATGGCGCGTGCGCCGCCAAACGCCTCGAGATCGGCGCGCACCTCGCGGGTGGGCACCAGTATGGCTCCGGTTGCGGGGTCGATGATCGTCAGATCGAAGATGATGTTGTGCACCCCGCCAATGGTGTAGCGCGTCTTTTCGGTCACCGAATGAAAGCGTTTCACCACGATCCGCGCGCGCACCGGCGTGTCGCCGTCCAGCAAGGGTTCGGCCCGGTCCAAAGCCGTCTCGAACATCGCCGCGACCTGTGCGTGACGGTCGCCCAAGGGATCGCCCCGCCAGACGATATCGCTGCCGGGGTAATAGCGGTTGGCCTCGGACACCCGCAGGCTGCGCGGCACGCTCACGTCATAGCCCACCAGCTTGAGCGAGGGTATCGCGGCCTTGATGCTGCCTTCGGCAGGCGCGGCATTCATGTTTTCCGGTGCGATCTGCGAATTTCGCGACGCCATGTCACCCGGCCCGCAAGCCGTCAGCGCCAGCGCCAGGGACAGCCCGCCGAATGTGCGAAGAATAGACATATCACTGCTCCTGCTGCGGCAGGTTGACCTGCTCTGGACCGATGATTGCCAGCCAAATCGGGCACATTTATGGCGAATTGCGCGCATTGTTGCGTAAACTTGTCCAATGACGCGGCACGGTCGACCGATTCCAGCACCGTCCTTGCACAGTTCCTGCACAGTTCCTACCCGGTGCACCTTTACTGTTAACGCTAACAGGGTTATTTATGGATCAAATGCCCGACCCGGAGGAAGCCATGCCCCTGCACGACACAATCCAGCGCGTCACCGACCGCATCACAGACCGCTCCACGCAGATGCGCGCGACATACCTGGACCGGATGCGCCGCGCCGCCGAAGACGGCCCGCGCCGCGCCCATCTGACCTGCGGCAATCAGGCCCATGCCTATGCCGCCGCCGGAGCGGATCAGGACACGCTGGCGACGACGCAAGTGCCCAACATCGGCATCGTCACCGCCTATAACGACATGCTCAGCGCGCATCAGCCGTTCGAGACGTTTCCCCGCATCATCAAGGACACGGCCCGCGCCAACGGCGGCACGGCGCAGGTCGCAGGCGGCGTGCCCGCGATGTGCGACGGCGTCACCCAGGGCCAGGTCGGCATGGAGCTGTCGCTGTTTTCCCGCGACGTGATCGCGCTTGCCGCGGGCGTGGCCCTCTCGCACAACGTCTTCGACAGCGCGGTCTACCTCGGCGTCTGCGACAAGATCGTGCCGGGTCTTGTGATCGCCGCCGCCACCTTCGGCTATATCCCCGGCATCTTCGTGCCCGCAGGGCCGATGACGTCCGGCCTGCCCAACGACGAAAAAGCCCGCGTCCGCCAGAAATTCGCCACCGGCGAGGTCGGCCGCGAAGAGCTGATGAAAGCAGAAATGGCCAGCTATCACGGCCCCGGCACCTGCACATTCTACGGCACCGCCAATTCCAACCAGATGCTGATGGAATTCATGGGGCTGCACATGCCCGGCGCGTCCTTCGTCAA
>Ga0307981_1002149_pt1 | contig 16410 bp, 13 predicted proteins | sample OrgLakmetagen987_FD_201849 | JGI IMG/M metagenome (GOLD analysis project Ga0307981, IMG submission 201849) | Saline water microbial communities from Organic Lake, Antarctica - #987 | ecosystem: Environmental > Aquatic > Non-marine Saline and Alkaline > Saline | place: Antarctica: Organic Lake... | reverse complement strand
CCGATCTCGAGGACCCCCGCACGAGTCGAAACCCTGCTTCCTTTACCGCGAATATGGGAATGGGCTCTGGCGGCAACATCAACAGGAATGCTTTCTCCGTTTGGGCCTAAGATTGGCCTCCCCAATCTCATCCCCCGGCCCAACGGCAACGGCGACGACTCGTTCCTCCCAAGCAAGATCAAGTCTCCCACCGTCTCACTGGAACCGCATGAACTATTTATGGAGCGTTGTGACTTTGTCACACGATGCGGTTCTGCGCCGACGGCTGCTGTTGCCACAGACACAGCTAGATGCAAGGGACCGTATTCCCAACCGATTGATTGCTTTGCAGTCTTTCCTAGGGGTTCCGGGCTGGGGTTGGGGAGCCAACGCGCTTAGTTACTTCCCAAATCTAGCACACTGCGCCGTCCAAACTAGCAGCATGCAACATCGTGGCTTTGCAACACGATGGAGTGAAGCGCGGCGACTCGCCCCGCGCGGCCACGTCACTCCCAAGCTCCACGAGGAGTGAGGGAGCAGAATGGATTCGGACTCTTCGGGTTGATGGCTATTGCTAGATCGTGACTGAATCTGACTGAATCAATCGTTGTTGTAAAAGCAGGATCGGCATATAGTCTAATCAAGGGGATTTACCTGGGAGGTTTAGTGCGTTGATGCTGATCTGTACCGTGAACCCGGATTTCACGGTCCGAAAACATTCAAAAAAGTAACGACAAACGGCAAAATACATCAACACGGCAAAACAACCAATACAACTTGCTATTGACCATGGGCGGATCAGGCACCATCACGTGCCATGGTGCATACAACAGCCCCAAAATTTCTTCTAGTAGACTCTACCAAAAGAGTTTCTGAAGCTGCTGTTTACACCACGGTAATCTTAAGCGGGAAAAAGGCCATGGTCAATAGCACGATAATACCGTCCTATTGACCATGACCTTTTCCTCGCTTAGAACTACCGTTCTCCCTACAGTAGCCCCAGAAGTTGCGTAGTTAGACTCCATCAAAGCAACTTCTGGGGCTACTCCAGGGAGAACGGAACGCGAAGGTGCCTGATCCGCCATGGTCAATAGCAAATTGTTATCGTTTGTTTTGCCGTGTTGTGGTGACACTGACGTCAGTTTCGGACCGTGAAATCCGGGTTTACGGTGCAGATCATCGTCAGGATTTTTATCACGGAATTATCGCGCCAGTTCCCAGGTAATCCCCTTGGTCTAATAGACGGCCATTATTTCTGCTCTTCTGCTATTGCACCATATAACCATTACGTCTCATCATCATGTCCCCTATTGAACTACAATCTCGATACTTCAATCGACTCAAGCTCGATCCAGCAAAGTTAGACTCGGAACCATCGTTTCGCAAGCTTGCCATCATTCAAGAAGCGCACTTGGCTGCTGTACCCTTTGATAACTTGGCCCAGCACGGTGCTGTCGGAGGACTCGCCGTACTTGATAGGAATGCCACAGCTATCAAGATCTTGGATCGCCAAAGGGGAGGCTTTTGCTTCGAACTGAACGCGGTGCTTGGTGAACTGCTGGTTGATCTAGGATACGGAGCCACTCTTCTTTCAGCGTTTGTTTACGCGGGTGACCCAGGCTATTGCTCTTTTCCAACACACATGGCGTTGATTGTAAGATGTCATCGTGATACCGTTCAAGAAAGTACACACTTTGTCGACGTTGGCTTTGCCGAGCCGCCTCTGCATCCGCTAGTGTATGGCACGGAATCCTTTGGTATTGTGCAAGAAACACCAGACGGAATGCGCAGCAGACTTCTGGAAGAAGATGGCTCTGTGGTGCTAGAATGGTACGTGGCGGGCAAATGGACGCCCCGTCTCAGATGGAGCTTAGAGGACTCCATGCTCGGGGACCAGGGACCCGAGCTAGCCTCGTTTGCTACCGCTCTTGATTCGGTCCATGAGGAGTCGAGCATATTTTCCCAAAAACTGATTTCCTGTCTGATCACTCGGACCGAAAAGGTCACCCTGGCGGGCAAACGGCTCAAGATTACTGGACCGCCGCGATTTCCACTCGAAGAAGGGGCTGAAGTGTCCATTCAACAACTCGAAGGTGTATCCGAAGCACGAATTGTGCTGAGGGATCGCTTTGGTATCCCTCTGGTAGAGACGGTGGGCTTGGATCTTACCAAGTCGTCATCGGCAGCCGCAGCCGTCTGGGCGAAGCACTAGTAGCAAACTAGGACTAATATAGAAAACATATAGATGCTCATGTTGTTTAAGGAATTATGACGTCTTGGCCTTTTTTTTTTGAGCCCTTTCCCTCATGACAGCTCGGAGCCGTTTCTTCTTCTCCTGGGTGCTCTCTCGCTCATTGGCAGCCTCGCTCTGCATCTGCTCCAGTTCTTTCAACTCGACGTCAGCATCCTCCTGACAGCGCGTACAAAGCCTACTTTGATGGGTCGCTCTATCTTCGTAACACGGAACGTCCGGCTTTTGCAGTTTGGGAGGTGCTTCTTCGGCCGGAGGGGGCTTCCACCAGGCAGGCGGTTCCACGGACCGCTTGGCAATATTTTTGCAGGCCATTTCGACATAATCCAATAGAGCGCTAGTTCCTACGTACTTGGCGTAGAATTGTTTTGCATTCTCGCCAATCTGTCGGCACTTGTCATCGTGTTCGCGGCACCACTTGATCTTTTCCTCCAAGTCGGATAGGTCAGGTTTTACAGGTACATGATCGTGGTACGGTTTCAAAAGAGGAAAGTACCACATTCGATCCGCCACTTGTCGCGGCTCGACCTTGAGAATGACAGATCCAAGACGCATCATGAAGCCGTAACGACACGCAGCACAGTGCCCGTCAACGTACACGAGGTACTTGTACTTGGATTGTTCGTAGATGGGAGTAAAATGATGTTTACCCGCTGTGAAGCCAAATTTCTTGGCTCTAAGAAAGGTCATGGGATTGTCGGCAATCTATTGATACAAAGCAAAGCGATATAATACGCCGTGTGAGAGCCACGACGAAAGTGACGCGGCTACAGATAACGCAGTGGCTTTCGAGAAATCCATCTTACCTTTTTGTCGCGTAGATTCCATCCTACAATTGCAGCGTCCAAATAAGGCTCCTTTCCCCCTTTCACTTCGTCGTCCTTCCATTCGTGGCTGAGATAAGCAACCTTGAGGCGCTGGTTGTTGTCAATGGTCGTTCCTCCGCCAGTCGCGGTCCCTCGAAAGAACGCCGTTGCCACTCTACCGTCGTCCCAGCCCCGTTCAAACTTGCGAAAGTTGGCCTCGGTAAACAAATCACGCGGGTTACCATTGATTTCTACGTTTCCAGCTTCATCTTTTTCGTGCATAAAAGTATGCGGAAAGACGAGACCGCAGGCGGACTCCCAATCTTCAGATGAGGGCCAAGGAATGTCAGTAAAGCGGTCAGGAGCGGCAGCATAAAATGAAACAATCGGCGCGTATGTAGGAAACTTGTGCTCGTCAACCAAGTCCACGTCTTGATCGGGATCACGATCGTCCTTGTCAAAGATAAAGCCGTATGGTTCGACCGGAATCCCACCCCGCGGAATGTTGACCTTGAGTTGCGGATAATCGCGCTTGTTGAGAAAGAACTCACAGTCAGGAATCTTTCTTAACCGACAGGCTTCACCTAGCATGTCTCGAAGGGGCGACAAGAAATGATCGCCCCAGTGCTGACTACGAGTCTTGTCTTCAAATTTGGTGAGTTCGTTGCAGATAATGTTGCCATTCGCCCACCACTTGCTCCGATCCGGTTCTACCTGCTCTTCTCGGTAGAGTCCAGCCTTTTGTGTGTAATATGAGTCCAAGGTCCCGTCCCCTTCAATGCGCAAGTGATCCGACCACGTGTTGCGAAAGTCCGAGTTGGTAAAAGGGCAAAATATTCGAAGCTTGCCATTCCTGATCATTACGTAGATTCCACATCGCATGTGAAAAAATAGGTATTTAAGGGTGTTCATTGTGCTAGCGGGTGTCGTGCATCGATGAAAGGGAACGTCCAAGCGTTGGGCAATCGTTTCCATGGCGTTTCGTGCTTCGGCCTGTTCGTAAACGTTGTCGGAGTTCTCCTCGGGTTGATCGCCGTAGGAGCGTGGGATCTTGGGCGCAAATGATACCTCTTGTCGTGCCTTTTCAATGTTGGGTATCAAGATCGTTTCAATCTGTTGCCAGCTAATCAACATGGTAAAGATGTGCTGGAGATGAGGAAAGGCTGGGTTAGATCCTCCGTGATACTTGTTGTATTCTTGCATGAATTCGAGGCATTCTTGCTTGGTTTCAAAGCGCGGTACGCCGTTCGGGTGATTCGAGACCGCATCGAGCCAGTTGAGGCTGTCGCCGTGAGCGCCAAAGAGACCGCGTATCTCGGGCGGATGATCAGTCGACATGTAGGGTGGTTGTCAAGTTGGCAAGGTGGCGTTATGATGATATTGTGGTGATTCGGTAATTCGGTGAGTACCGCGCGCAACCGCGCGGCCGGTAAAACCCCTAGCCCGCTTTTCCGATTTTGGGAAAAAAGGAAAAAAGTCCTCCCAATACCATGATGGTACATTTTCTTCTTGGAATTGTGCTTCTACTCTCACCCTTCCACTGAATTCACTGTGGAATTATTGCTAGCCTACTACCAGATGTTTCGTAGCAAGGAACGCGGAAAGCGCAAGGCGGTGGTAGCTCCAGGGAAAGAATGGTCGAAGAAACAGGCTCTGGAAAAATCGTCCGACGATTACTCTGATTCCCAACCAGATTCCAGCGCAGTTTATCGTCCTTCATTGTCCCCCATTGACTCACCATCTCGAGAAAACAACACGGGGAGCAAGGTACAGCCATGTCAAGGTCGATCCAGCAATCTCGCGTTCCCTCTGCTTGCCCAACTCCCCCCCAGAAAAATCTGACCAGCAATACTTCCAACAATGACGAGAACATTTTGCCAAATCGTCAAAGCAATCTCATGGTTCCATCACCGCCACAGCATGCTGCATCTACCAATACCACCTTCAACAAGGCCACACACAAGGTACTCCCGACAACAATGACAACGATGACGACAATGGCGAGTCCAATTCCGACAGCATGGATGTCAACGGCGACACAACAGAAGATACCGCCTCCTCGCCATCCGAAAAGGGAAAGAATACCTTGTCCACGGCAAAAGCGAAAATGTGCAGTACCATTCACGCTGCCTTAAGCGAGTTCAAGCAGTCTGCAGACAAGCAGTCTACAGACGAGACCCAACTGCGATTCATTGCAACAGCATTTAAGGGTGCGGCACTTGGGTTCCAGGCTGCAGTATCTCACTTTGCTTATTGCGCGGGTGACAAAGCTTGGAAATCGTGGATCCAACAAGAAGTAAATGAGGTGTACTCCCAAATCCGATCGTACCTAGACACGCTTGAACATCACAAGGACGTACGGGACGGAATCCTCACCACTGTGATGCAGCATGTCGTGCAAACGCTGCCTATGTCATTGCAAAACAATGGAAAAAACCGACGACACACTACGGAAGGTGGATGTGCTCACGATTGGACATTGGCCCACGCATGATCATGCGTCGAAAAGCCAAAATATAGTGGAAGAGACCACCTGCGATCGGTTGGTACGATTCATTGACATAATACAACATCACACCCCGCCCTGTTGCTCTACAAAAAGCCTACAGTTCAACTACAACATTTTCATGGATGCTACAGCAGCCACAAGTCTAGGCCCTCTCTAGGAAGAGGGGTGGTCACGAAACTCCACGCTTAGGTACTTGCTCGTCCAGCAAGCGACCCCTTCATGGTTCTCTTTACTGGTCTCATCACGAAAAAAAACGTGATTCCGCATTTGTCCGAGTTTTTCAACGAGCACTTGCGAACAACAGTGCCAGGGACGGACCCAAGCCCCATGTCATATGGTTTTAGAATCCAAGACCAACCCTGGTATCTATCTACATGCTCTGCTCGACATGGATCACCCTTCCGCACCTTTCTATTGTGGTCCCAATGAGAGTCTCCGATCATCTCACAAGTTTCGACTTGCCAATGAAGTGATCTGTCAGTGCGGAAGCCAGCAGTATACACCAGGACCCGCCAATGAGCCCGTGCAGTGGAAACTGAAGCATAGCCGTCTAGCTGCTCGTACGCAACGTGGTGCAGATGCAACTCAACTTCACCTTTATCGCAGAAATGTCACTCCGTCCATGCAGGCAAACATGCGTGCTGAAGAAGAGACGAAGGTTGCCAAGGCAAAGGAGGAACATGAAGCCGCCAAGGCTACCGCCATGGCCGTCGAGGTTGTCAAGGCTGTGAGGGAACGTGAGGCCGCCCAGGCCGCGATGTTCACGGAGGTTTTCAAGGCAAAGGAGGAACATGAGGCCGCCAAGGCTACCACCATGGCCGCCAACGCCGTCGAGGCCTCGAGGTTGCCAAGGCTGTGAAGGAACGTGAGGCCGCCCAGGCCGCGATGCTCACGGAGTTTTTCAAGGCAAAGGAGGAACATGAGGCCGCCAAGGCTACCGCCATGGCCGCCAAGGCCGTCGGGGTTGCCAAGGCTGTGAAGGAACGTGAGGCCGCCCAGGCCGCGATGCTCACGGAGTTTTCAAGGCAAAGGAGGAACATGAGGCCGCCAAGGCTACCACCATGGCCGCCAAGGCCGTCGAGGTTGCCAAGGCAAAGGAGGAACGCGAGGCCGCCAAGGCTGCGGAGGTTGCCAAGGCTGTGACGAAGCGTGAAGCCGCCAAGGCCGCCAAGGCTGCGGAGGTTGCCAAGGCTGTGACGAAGCGTGAAGCCGCCAAGGCCGCCAAGGCCGTTGCAAAGACCGCGGAGGTTGCCAAGGATGTGACAAAGCGTGAGGCCGCCAATGAGTAATGTGCTGCTGAGGCCGCCAATGCCCAGGCTAAGGAAGAACCTGAGGCTGCCAATGCCAAGGCTACCAAAGAAGAAATAGGGCCGTCAAGGATGCAGTGTAGAATAGTCTTACTGCCTGCACTGAAACGCCTGACCAACACCCTAACGAGCCCACATACCAAGTATCCACAAAATATGCACCAGTACAATGCTCTTAGACGAGGATAAAGATGGCACACGTAATGCAATTTAAGAGTGAAGATCTTCGTGAGTAGCTTTGTAGTAGGATGATTTCATGAATGACTAGGCCCTAACATAGGACGCGTAGGAGCCCTACTCGTTAGAAGAGATGTGAGAGAGTAAATAGACGGTCGCAAGAGTCATCATTGTGATGCCTGAGCGAAAAGATCGGGACCAAGGATTCGGTAATTCGGTGAGGTTAAAGAAGAGAAGAACAAAAACCTCCAATTGATGACGCGGACACGACGAAAACCCAAAAGCGCGATCGTCGCGACTCACACGCGGACACGCGTCGCTGCCGGAAACGTTTACAAAGCACCATGGGCATGCTGCCGCTGTTGCAGACATTACATATTCAGCGTAGCCAATAGAAAGGTCCCAATAGAAAGTGATGTCTTCGTCATCGACAGCAAGGATACTGCGACTCCACAGAAGCGCCTTGAGCTTGCGACGACCCCCACAGCAAAGACTCTTGACTGGTAGTAGCAGGTGTAATGAATATACCGTTACAGCGCTCCACGGCTGGAGTTCCAACATTACCATCTCGACCATAAGTCCCGCCTTTCGCTCACCATTACAGCATCAACGACAGATTAGGATACGTTCCTTTGCTTCTTCCAAAGCGGCAGAAAGTATCGCAGCAGTCAATCTAGAAGAAGAGGAGGAGGAGGACGATTCCAAGAACAAGGCACCATCACCTTCTCTCACCAAGGCGTATCTGGATCTCGCCAAGGCGCGATTATCGTTACTAGTCGTCACTACAACCGCCGCGGGTTTTATTGCCGCCGGTGGACCCATTTCCTCACAAAGTAATGTCTTGGGTGCTGTTACTATGGGAACCTTTCTTTGTTCAGCTTCCGCCGCTGCCCTGAATCAAATCTTTGAAGTCGATCGCGATCGACAGATGAAACGAACGCAACACCGACCTCTGGTAACGGGAGTCATGAGCAAGCAACACGCCATGACGGCGGCTGCCACATGGGGAGTCGCTGGTTCTGGTCTTCTGGTGGCTGGAACAGACCCCGTCACGACCGCCTTGGGTGTCGGCAATATCGCGCTTTATGCGGGTCTGTACACGTATACCAAACCAATTTCCATCTACAATACATGGATTGGTGCTGTCGTTGGAGCAATCCCACCCGTCATGGGTTGGACGGCGGCCACCGGGGGATCTGTAATGGACGTGGAAGCTTTACTGTTGGGATCGACACTGTATCTATGGCAAATGCCACACTTTTTTGCCCTGTCGTTCATGCACCGGGTCGACTACAAGCGTGGTGGCTTTCAAATGGTCCCCTGTCTCGAACGAGATGGCGAAAAAACTGCTGGCATTATTGTGCGGTACGCCTATTATTTGGCGCTTGTACCCTTTGCAGCGACCTTGACCAATGTAACCAGCAGCATGTTTGCCTTGGAGGGTGTGGCCTTGAATGCCTACGCCCTGTACGTTGCACACAAGTTTCAACGCGAGCGCACCAACGCGAATGCGCGCAAGATATTCTTGACGTCCCTCTGGTACCTGCCGTGTTTGCTAATGTTGTTTTTGCTGCACTCCAAAGTGTGGGACAAAGACCAGGAAACGCAAGACGACGCTATTACCAAGGTAATTGCCGACCAGATTCATTCCATCCGAGACAAGGGTCGCGAAATGTGCCCACACGAAGCGGCCGTGGCCAAGACGGATCACGGCGAAAATGCCTGCCCAGTAACAGTTGGCACCAAGACCAGTCGCAAGGGCGTAGAGGCGGCTTCTGCGGCAGTAACAGCAACTGCAAATAACGTCACGTCTTCTCTACAAGAAACCAAGACCAACAGCAGTGATAAAGTATAACCGTCTATAGCACAATCATGCTTTACATTTACAAGTCGTCCATATCGACTGCTTCGGCCTCTTCTTCATTATCACTATTGTCATTGTCGGAGTCGTCCTTCTCGTATCCAAAAACGCCATCAAGTATGTAACTCACAAGATCCCACTCATGCTCGTAAAAGGGAAAGGTCATTAGCAAAAAGAATGCGGTGGCTTCGTCCATGGGACCGAGGCAGGACCATTGCAAGAAACGTGTCAAGGCGTCAGGGTCCATGCCAGCGGCAAACCGGTCACAATCTTGTGCATCTTTCGTGGGAGCCTGACCGTTGGCCGAGCCAGTGGACACTGGATTGGTTTCTTCTTGAGCATCTTCCAAGTCGGCAGCATCTTCTTCATCTTTTTCTTCTTCCATGTCTTCCCAGTCATCCTCGTCACAGCCCATTTCTTCCTCCAGATTTTGTGCCGGCAAAGCCGAGGGTGTACTGCCATTGGCAAATACTTGGACCCATAGCAATCGTTCGTTGGGTCCGTGATCTCGAGACAGGTCGATGGAATACGTCACCACAGTATTCTCAGCTGCAGCATCACCATCATTTGGGGCCGGATTAATGGTAGTTTGCCGTTCGTATCGAAATACTAGTTGTACATTGTCAGTGACGCCAACTGTGTGCATGGCCGCGTCGGCGGGAAGTCGAACCACAGCATCCATGTAACTGTAGCCATTTTTCGTCACCACACGATGCGAGTCTGTCACTTGCAAGATACTACAGAGACGTTTGACCTGAGGTTGGACGCCCTCCAAGTGTTCAAAAGGATCTTGCTTGAGCAAATCGATGCAGTTTCGCCCCTCGTAGAGCAAGGTGGCCTCTTGTTGGAATGTTCGCAGGACATCGATGGCATCGTTTTCTCCCTCGCTGCCTTTTATGAATTCCGACAAAGCAATCTGTACAGATTTCTGCAGTGGCGTTGGCATGATGTGAATGTGCGAGAGTGACCAATGGTCGACGGCGTGAGAGTGAGAATATATACTCGTATGTGATGCATGGTGATGGTGGATGGTGGTCGCATTTTGAAAAATTCGTGGAAGCAACGGGAAATGGTTTTGAGGTGTTCTTTCCGGTGACGTCACATATTCTAGTGCGGAAGTGGAGACAGGAACATGCGGCGACGGTCAAAGCGGGACCACCCTGTCGTCGCGGCTAGGTGGTATTAGACTACCCATAGTGTTGTCAAGATGAACGAAGTTTGAAAATAGCATCCCAATTGATTGCGCGATGATGACGAATAAGTCCTCGTGCTCCCCTCTGGTTCTTCGTGAGGATCCGCTTGTTTGAACCCACGGGTCAAGGAACTTCCGTAGTCGAACGTGCTTTTCTTTTTCTGGATCAGGTAAATGTTCGAAATGGAACCTCGTCCAAGCAGCTTGACGACGGTGTAATCATCAGTAAATGTCTTATTTTTCTCAACAATCCAATGTTGTGCTTTTGCTTACGAGTGATACTTGCGGCTGTGGCCGTCGGATTCGAGTGGGTGCACCCCATGGTGATACACACACCGACGCCGACCCGAGATTTGAGAACCTTTTCAACTTTTTCGATTCCGATTGATAAGAAGTGAAAATGAGATCCAGCCAGCCAGCCAGCCACGTCGCGGGCTCGTGATTGATTCGGAATGCGGTCGTTGGTCGGTGGTATGGTTTCGTGACTTGCTATATCCCCTAATTAATTCCAAAGATATGCTTAGGTATATATAAACGTGAGTGACGAAAAATATACTCTTTCTGTTCCACGAATCGATTCTGCATTTAAATAAAGCTGTAAGTATACGTGGCAAATAAAAACGGTCCGCGCGCACAGGCAAAAATTCGTATCGCGTTGATTGCGATGCGGAGTTGTATATATTGTCGTACCATACGTAGTCTATCGTCGCGTTGTTCAGTCGTTCATTATTCGCAACCAGCCAGAGAGCACCGCGTAGACTACCGGTACCATCATGGACTCCTCTAGCGCTACAGAGCACTTTCGAGGACATGTCCGTCAGACTTCGGAACCCCTCGAAGCAGTCGAACAAGCAGAAGCCTCTCAGCAATACCGACGATCTCTCTTTGAACGTGGTTGGTCCACTAGCAATCTATCCGTGCGAAGTCTGGTGGTGCCTGGACTGATGGGTGGCGCGAACCATCCCGTTTTTGGAAGCAGCCACTTTCCTACCGCAGGAACCCGCAGCACTTCAATGCGATCCGTTACAATTGCAGGACACGAATCAGCCGGTACATCGGATGTGTCGCAGTTTCACGAAAGCTGGACCAACACGAATGCCGGCGACTTTCTGGGCGCTTCGTTTGCGAGTTCGGCTGCGGCGGCTCCAACAGATTTTGGTGCGCCATTATTGTCGGATGCTCATGTTCACAGATCCAGTCTGACGGTGGGATCACCACGATCATCGTCAGACAAGGTGGATGCTTCGGGAGTAGCTTCGACGATTCACGACGCCGCGCGTATTACGGATTGGGACAAGGTTCTGAAATTATGCGGAACGCTTCCCGAACACGCAAAGTATTCCGGCCGCGACGGATGGACGGCCTTGCATCACGCTTGCAATCGGCGGTGCCCGCTTCCAGAAGTTGCAGAAGCACTGATTCGTGCTTATCCGGGAGCGCTATTGAAAGAAGAAGAAAAGGGATGGCTGCCATTGCATTATGCGTGTCGCTTCAAGGCCCCCAAGGATGTGGTGCGCCTTCTTTTGCAGCTGTATCCAGATAAAGGGCGCACTTCGGTATCTAAACGCGATCGTCTCGGGCGAACACCGCTCTTTTATGCTATTCGTTACGATGCGCCGCCTGGCGTCGCTGGTCTGTTGCTCGAAGTCGATCCAGCGGCCGTGTTGGAAGAGGATCAGAATGAAGATTCACCTCTGGCGCTAGTTTGGGATTCGTGGGCCGAGAAATTAGAAGGAAAGCGAATCATTGCTTCCTTCATTCCGAGCGGCTTTTCTCACATGGATAATGCTACGCGAGATCAGGAAGCTCTGGTACTTCGTGAGAGAATCAAGAAGGAACCCAAGTTATACAAGCGATGGCAACGCGTCAACATGCTGCTCAAGGCCGCATTTGGTTTTCCTGTGGAAGACGATCAAGGTTCTGATCAAGAGGAAGCTAAGGATGGGGTGACATCGGAACGAAAGTGGAGAATCGTGCACGCTGCTGCCGTCGTTAAATGTCATCTATCGTTATTCATGCTTGCGTGCGCCCTCCACCCAGAGCAAACAAGAGAGTTGGATGAAATTGACTTGCGCCGTGCAGGAGACCAACAACTTGTTGAAGGTGTGCGGTCGCACCAGTCAGCACTACATCTAGCGGCGTCGTCCAATGTCAGTGGCGAACACGGCAAAACTGTGATTATTACGTTACTGAATTTGAATCGAGACGCTGCGGAATTGCAAGATGGTCTGGACGGAAGTCTTCCTCTGCATCGCATGGTGGAAAACGAGCGCAAACAGGACTGGCCTACACACGCTGCGATTCTTTACCATTTTTTCCCTCGGGCCGTTCGTGTTCCTGATCGGAATGGCATGTTACCGCTTCACCGGGCAGCTTCCGCCATGACCCACATTGAACGAGAAGACGACGGTGTGCAACGTTCAGTCATTATTCAACTCGTTCGATCCTTTCCGCAAGCTGCATCGCATGCTGACAGCTCGGGTTGCCTACCATTGCACATGATTGCCATGCATGCTGAAGTCTGGGACGATGATGTGGAGGCAGTCTACACGGCACACGATGCAGCCGTGCAAGCACGGGCCGGGCCCTCTCTTGACAATCGGCTAGCGCTTCACATGGCAGCGTCGAGTCCAGACTCGCGAGAATCACTTATCGCACATTTGGTGAAGCTCCACCCGCGTGGAGCCTCCATGCCGGACCGACAAGGCAAGCTGCCCTTTCATCTTGCCGTCGAGCTTGGCAAGGAATGGGAAGCTGGTGTGAGCCACATTCACGAGGCCTTTCGCGACGCTGTCGGTCGGGCTGAAGAGAATTCGCGAGGCTGGATGCCTTTGCACATGGCAGCGGCGTGTCCAAGCGCCAGCGCCGAGTTGCTTGTCAAGCTGACCGAGCTGAATCCCGAAGCAGCTTCTGTGGCGGATTCAGACGGTCGTTATCCTTTGCATCTGGCTTGTCGCTCTGGCAAGAGCTGGCAAGGGGGTCTCAAGGCGTTGTTTGAAGCCAATCCTACAGCTGTCAGTACTGGCGACAACGCAGGACTCCTACCGCTACACGTGGCTGCCTTTCGCTGTTGCGCTACCGAAGTGGAGGCCGCCGATACGGCTAGCGATATGTCGGAGGAAGCTGCCTCGGATACAAGCGACGCGGAGCAGCCCGTCAAGTTGGATGTGCTCTACAATCTCATCCGTGCGGACCCTGCGGTCTTGCCTCATTCGGATAGCTCTCGGGAGGCATTTGTATACGTCTAGTTCGTTTCTGTGGTGTCTTAAATTCTATATGTCTGCAACAAACGAATCTTATGAACCAATCTTATCGATGCATGCCACATCCTAGCTAGCTCGCAGAGTCAACTATTCTGGAAGTTCGAGTGTGCGATAATAGGGCATGAGCCTGTCGCTATGATACTACTGTACGATACGCGGTACCGGAAGATCTCTCGAGTTATATTTGCTCTTAATAAGCCGCCTTCGTCGTACTAGCTAGTGTTCGTTCGTCTCCTCAACCCAACACCTACCGGTACCCCCTCTTTTGTTCAAACAACATGCTATTCAAAGCTTCCTTGACGATATACTCCGACTGACCGACTAATCTGAAAAATGCAACTGAAGCCCAAAAATAGCAAAGCCGCCAAAGATACGAAATACGTATGTACCGTACGAACCCGCTTATTCCGTCTTTGTATGCGTGTCGTGCTAAAACCAACGGACACACTTTTTGTCGGCTGCAAGATTCCGTTTCGTCCGTCAGCTGCGACCCGAGCACGCCACTTTGACCTTGGATACCATACAATACTGTAGTCTAGCACACACATAAGTCGTAGAACGCACACCCGGTAGAGAAAGAATCCGAGAACAGTAGCTTGGTCTACAATCGTATCTGCCTCGTCTTAACGCACGGATCCAAGATCACGACTCGACTCTTGTCCTCGCATCATCTTCAGTCCGTTTCGATCGTCTCGCATCTTCCAGTCCTACTTGCTCTGAACTCTCTGCAGCAAACTATTAGGAAGAGAGAGAGAGAGAAAGAGCTCCACTAACTGCTCACTTTAGCAGCATATGCTCCGTCGACAGGCAACAGCGGCCTTGTTTTATTTAGCATCCCGTTTCTCTGTCGGTAGCAGCATGTCGACTTCTGCCTCGACTACTGATGCTGCAAGTGCAACAACGGTCAATCTCTTGGACTTGGCGTCAGCGTGTGTGGCTTGTACGGTTACAGCCTCCCGATCGATCCGCCAAATTGCACAACCAGCAGGCGATGTGGACGACGTCAAGAACATTCGTCTCAAGGACGATGGTTCCTTTGTCACGGACGCGGACTTTGCCGCTCAGGGTGTGATCGTGCAAGCGATTCAGACAATCTGTCTGGATTTACTCATTGTTGGTGAAGAAAGTCCTGAAGAAATGGCGCAGCACATGGGAGATCACGCGGTTCTCGATGACGCCATCTTTCAACGCACCCGTCGGGAACTCCGACTCCGCTATCATCAACAGCAGCAAGAGCTGGCGACAGCAGTCTTGCCCTTGGCTCCAGGCTCTGCTGCTGCTAATTGCGACGATGATGAAACGACTGGATCCGCCAACGATCCCTTGGACACCACCATTGACGCGTCTCGTGTTACAGTCATTGTGGATCCGTTGGACGGAACGAAATCCTACGCCCACGGTGACTACGATTCCGTTTCCGTCTTGATTGCTATCATTGTGGACTGCCAACCCGTCTTTGGGGTTATCAGCAAGCCTTTTGGCTACCCTGGGCTTACGGCTATTCTCGACACTCCGTGTGTGTCCATATATGGTGGACCTCTCATCAAGGGGGTATTCATTGCCGGTGGAGAGCGAGTGGTAGCGTCGCCAGTACATTCATCGGCTACCATGAGTACAAAAGAGGACTTGCCGCGGGCTGTTATTTCGGGGTCTCGGTCGAAGGGTGTCGTGCATGACTTTTGTGTCCATTTGGGATCGAAAGGTCTCATTTATCCAGAACCCATGTTGGTGAGTGGAGCGGGTGAAAAGTCACTTCGACTGATACTACAGCAAGAAAAGGAAGCACTGTGGTTCTTTCCCAAGGGCGGTACATCGTTGTGGGATGTTGCAGCCCCAGATGCTCTGCTACGATCACTGGGTGGTAAACTGACCGACAAGTTTGGTAACGAGATGGATTACAACAAGCCACGTTCCGAAGCAGAGAATGTGGATGGTGTTATTGCCTGTATAGATGCTAACCTGCACGCGGAATGCATTCGGTTGTTTCAGGAAGGGGACTGGGGCACGAGGGCATAGTGATATTTCCTACATATGCATACTGGCTGTCGTATTGAGGCCGTCAATGGTACGAATGCTTCCAGCAACCATCTTAAACTAGGTTCCTACTAGATACGCATAGTTCCTGCGATCCATCGTTGAAATTACAGGCGTTGTCGTTGCTGACTGATCCTGTGAGTTCCCTAGCGCAATAATCATCAATACCACGACTCGAAGATAGCGCGACACGGATCGATCAACACGCGAAACACAAGCTTCGTCTCTGGGACGTGAGCATCTACTTCAGGATCAGCTATTTGGGTCACAAGGACTATTACGTTGCTAGTTTACTATACGCTGATTTAGCGGCAGTATACTCCTTCTTGTTGAGGAGATCTTTCGAGAAGTGGTGATAATTGCGCGATGCGCATCAAGTCCGTCTTTTGCGAATACAATTTGGCATCGTCCACCTCGTCGAACTCGTCCGTGACGGATACGAAACCATCCAGAAGGATTGTTTGAAAGGATAAAATAGTCCTGTCGCACTTCAACAAACTGTTTTTTCTCCCAAACAATTTGCAAGAGGAAGAAGCTCTTCTGCTTTTCATCTCTACGAGAACCACCGCGGGTCCATCAGTCTCGCCAGTTGGTGAGCCTTCGTATTGGAATTTGTTGTCTTGATGGAAATCTGTATGCATGTGGACCATTATTGCAAGTGATTTTCTAGCATCTTTCGGATATTCTCGTACGGTTCATCGGAAAAACGAAGCGCCAGCAGCTCGGCGGGTCGAATGATCTCTCTCAAAGCTCCAAAGCTGTTGCCGCCCGTATCTTTGAAGATATACTCATTTAGTTTCTTACCGGTCATCGTGTTTCGCACGTATCTGGAAAGATGGATCAGTTTGACATCATCTGTATGCTTTGTTGGATTATAACACAAGGAGAGGTACCAGTGCAGCAACATCGGTGCTTGGAGAAAGCATTTCCCAGAGAGCTGAATTCAATAGAAGCGCTTTATGTTCTTGTGGTCGGGGTGGTTGAAAAACGAAGAGGACGTCCTTTGGGTCCTTGGTGTTGTCCCAGCATGG
>Ga0307981_1002148_pt1 | contig 16412 bp, 7 predicted proteins | sample OrgLakmetagen987_FD_201849 | JGI IMG/M metagenome (GOLD analysis project Ga0307981, IMG submission 201849) | Saline water microbial communities from Organic Lake, Antarctica - #987 | ecosystem: Environmental > Aquatic > Non-marine Saline and Alkaline > Saline | place: Antarctica: Organic Lake... | reverse complement strand
ATCTCTGGATGCGTCCAGGGATCCTCTGAGCTTTCTTACCGGCAAGTTGCCGCACGTGACTATCGAGTCCCAGAGGGGATCGACCGTCATTCCGTCACTCCCTATGTATCCGGTACACTAACGGCTATACTAGAGAAGCAAAGTGTAGTCTGTCGTTGTCCTTTGGTTCGCCAAGCCGTCATATCCACTATCCACATCTCGACAACAATGGCGATGAGCAGCTGTTAGCTGTTAGCCGTTGGATACAGTACTCCTATCCTCCTCATTCCTCTCGCCTCTCGCTCTGTCCCGAAAGCTTCCATCCATCACGAGCTACAGCTTAGATCATGAAGATAGTGCTAGTAGGCACCATATCGGCTATCTGTTTTGTTGCGGCAGCAGCCAAGAAGTACTCAGTGGTTTTGACAAAGGATAACTTTGAGAAAAAGACAAAGGACAAGACTGTCTTTCTCAAGTTTTATACTCCTGGCTGCGACGGTTGTAAAGAACTGGACGTGGAATGGGAAAAACTCGCCGCCAATTGGACTGGTCACGACCAAGCACTCGTTGGAGAGTTGGATTGCGCCCGTAATCGAGCGAGTAAGAGCTGGTGCAAGGACGACCTGCGCATTGACAAGTTTCCTGTTATACTCTACGGTGATACCGTTGAAGGCGGAAACTGGTTGCGAGAGTATGGAAGGAATCGCACATTCGATATCATGTTCAACTTCACCAACCGAACGCTGCCCTTGCCTTTTTGTACGCCCGGCAACGTCGAGAAGAACTGCGACTCAATCAAAAGCATGGAGATCATGATTATGCAAAAGATGAGTATGGACAAGATCGACAAGAGCATTTCCCAGTACGAGAGAGTAAACGGACTGCACCAAGACGAATTTGATCGAACCGTTGATTACATCAAGAACATTGAAGAAAAGGTTAAAACAAACCAAGCGCTTCGTGTGGCTCGCATGAAGGCGAACCTTCGCATGCTGCAGGAAGTAAAGGCTGCATGCCTCGATCCGACTTGGACAAACTTTTCTTGTCCAGAGAAGAGTGACGAGACTGAAGTGGATGATTCGACGCAGGAGAAAGCTGATGCAAGCGAGGCGGAGGACTCGACGCCAGAGAAAGCTGACGACAACGAGACAACAGCTGATCTAGAAATCGACGACACTACCGCAGAGTTGTAGCCGATGACGTTGTTTGGTATTTCGAAAAGGTATAACGCTAACGAAGGACTTATATAATGCGGGATATATAGAGCTAGTATGTTGTAGAGCTGCTAAGGCAGTCTCAAACGATGTTGGGCCCATTTGGCAGTAGAGGGGACGACAATGCGTTTTCTCTTGCTGGTTCTTCGCCTTCTGTACCCATGCAACACGAGAAGCAATGGCAGCCGCAATCTATGGCAAGAATCGTACCGAGTAGTATGTGAGAAGGGGACCTTATGATTTGTATGGATCGATCAAGGGTCTATGTATTTAACGATTTCCCCCGCTCTTCTTCTTGGGAGGTTTCTTACCTGCAAACGCTCCTCCAATACCCCTACCGACGCTCTTGACTCCGGAGAAAAGTCCCTTGCCGACTGAAAAGACGCCTTCTGCAGCCCCTGTGACAACTGATTCTACTCCTTGACCAACGCCGGTTCCGACAGAAGCTACGCCTTGAGTGATTCCAGATATAACAGCTTTACCATCGCCTGTGGTGATGCCTTTCCCTACACCTTTGCCCATCATCATGGCACCACCAGACACTAAGAATGACAAGATTTGTAACGTGAGAGCTTGCATTGCGGCATACGATACAGAGCTCCACCGATATCGTTTGACGTACCTCCCCCAAATATATGACCGACTCCTTGACCTGCTCCTTTGAATACCTGTCCGGCGCCGCTTCCAACTAGAAATTAAAGTGGTAGCAAATGTGTAAGATATGGTTCCGTACGGACTCGTCACACCTTGCTTGTGAACTGAAGTCTTACCTCCCGTTAGGGTACTACCGACACCGTCACCGACCCCGGAAAATACGCTATTGAAACCTGCACCGAGATGACGGGCGCCAATAGCAGCCGTTGCGTCCTCGATTCCATCGCCTAAGCTATGAGTCATGTTGCTAACGCCCTTGCCGACGCCACTACCTGCCTTTTTAAACACGTAGTTGGCAGTATTTCCAGCGAGATTGCCGGTGACTCGTAGTAAGTCCCCTTCGACGAAGTCGTCGTCACCGCCATCACGGGCAGCAAGAAATTTCCAATCTTGAAAGCTGGCTGCAGTCATGATCGTAACCATCTTCAACTTCATTCTCGAAAGGTAAACTGTAGTCAAAATTTCTGTAAGTCGATCAGCGGGTCCCTTGATATTGCTTGCTTCGTAGCGCGAGAATTTCAGCTCGGCCTTATCGATCTTGAATTTGAGGCGTCTAGTAAAGTAGTTCATCAAATTGGCCCCGCGAACTCCTTTTTGTAGCTTGTATCTGGAAGACTGGGGGTTACGTCTGAAACTGGCAACCATGTTGAAAGGAGAGACTCGGACTTTATTGATGGCGTACAACTGGTCGCTCTTGGGTGGTGCATATTTCCTTTCCTCTTCAATGTAGGATGACTTCCTATCACGGATCGACACAGTGTACCCATCGTGCTCTTCGTCCCACTCGAGTTCGATGTCGATGCCTGCAAATTCTCCAGCTGCCACGAGGATTCTATCTCCAAGATCGAGAATCTTCCATACGAAGTCTTCGCTAGTGTTGACGACAATGTGATGCGATATTCCATTCGCATGCGCTAAATTCAAATCAAACAAATCGATCTTCACCAGCTCGGAGCTCAGTGATCCTCTGCAGCGAATGCACAGGTCGAAGAAGCTCACTTCGGAACTGGAGTCAAAAACAATGGGAAAGAGTGAACCAGGCGAATCATCTGTCATACGGACATTGTGAACAATCACCGACAGCTGTGATCTCTCGGGAGACGATAGGGCCTCGATTGCGCTCATCTGTTCAGAATGCTCTTCCTCCTTGAAAACTCGTTGCCAGTCGATAGTAAAGCGCCGCAGAATGATGGTACATATGGACATGCTCTCGTCTTGACCGGATTTGCCTTCATCTTCGCTTGTTTCTCGGCCTAAATCACTGACTTTTTTCCCCATGTCGACCCAGGTTTCAGACTCCTGTGATGTCTCGTTTCGGAAAGGCGATCGAAGAGGACTTGGCTGTTCCGACTTGGTTGGGGAACCAGCTTTTTTTATTCGGTCTAGAGCTGACTCGAGGATTGCTTGGTTGTGATCCGTGATTGGTCTCGCTTCTTTCAGCGAGAGTCGCAGCTCCGACCACTGAACTCGGAATCGCACATAGTCGTTCTTAAACATGCTAGAGGCTTTGGAGGGGTCTTCTTCCAACGCAGCCGACGATCCAAATTTGATTTCGCCGAGTTTGATAACCAGGCGTGAGTCCTGAGCGCCGACAACTGTCTGGACAGCAAGGCTTCCAACCGGAAATCCATCAGCTGATTTGAGTATCGAAACACGGAGTCCAAGCGCATCTACACGGAGAGGTGCTGTCCGCGCACCGAGTTCCAAGTAGTCCACCGTTATTATGGCTGTTTCTTCGCCCTGGGTCCGTAGAGGAGCAACTTGGCCTGGTTCGATGATCATATCAGTTCCTCCTGGTAGCCTTACACGCACCTGGTACTGGTCGCTGCCATTGAAAACGACATACTCTGGAACAACGTGTACTTCAGACTGATAGGAGTTCACAAGCTTTCGATACGCAAAATAACCAGAGGTTGCACCATCTTCCCAATGTAGCGGCGTTGACTCAACTCCGCCCTCACAAATGGAGATTTCTTCGATTGGGAAAGGTGCACTCCTCCTAATTCCCTCGTCTCCATCCATTGTTAGATGTAGAAGACGAATGGGAACGTTGGAGTTGGGAAGAAGCGATATTCGACCGTGGTGTCTTCGGGACCCATAAGCACCAAATGGTGCTGAGACTTGCCCCGATTGTCTTCGGTCTGTACCAATATCCGTGCTACTTCGTCGAAGCTGAGCTCCCGTAGAGGCGTGTAGCTGTTCGAATAGGATGCCTCCAGTGTGGTCTACTGCATAGTTGCACACGGTGACGTAAAAGGTCCGCACGTGGTCCGGAGACAGTGAAGGCGCAGCGACCTCAATGCCGGAAGATTCCATCGACAACTGGCCTCTTCCTTGAGCGCTCGAGGCGCTGCACTCAAGTGAAAGCTCTGAAAGGATGCCATTGCCTTCGGCAATGAAAAACTCACTGCCTCGAGAGCCTGCAAGTGCAAGGGGGTCGTCTATCTTCCGGGAAAATGGTAGGAAGCATCTCAGAGGTTCGGGTAAACTAAAATCAGATACCAAAGGCAAGTCAATCCAACCACCTTCCATCCAATCCGTTGAAGTCCCCCCGATCGGTTTATCGGTGCACTTAGTCTTGATGGCGATGGATGGTCCTGGTGTAAATATTTCCATACAACCGTTCGGCTGAAGCTCGTGCACGTTTTCTCCATCTATTGCTCTCTCTCGACTCGAGGAGCTAAAGGTATGAGGCATCGGCGAGCTCAGAGTCATAGTAACAGGCATCTTATTCTCCAATATTGCTCTTGGTTCCAAAAAGATGTCGATGGCAGCATGTTTGCCGTCTACCAGCACAGCAACGATAGACGCCTGTAGAATAAAAGCGTCGATACCCCCAGGGATCGCTGAATCCAAGCCCGTATTGCGAAATGTCGGACGGCACGTAACATCTTGTCGTTCGAGAATAGTTCCCCCTTTTGCTCTCGAAAGAGTGGAGCGATCGAGCTTGACATCTAAACGACCTCTCAACTCCAAGTCGTCAGGCACGCCCGAGATACTAGGTGTAAGGAAGAGCGAGAGAGTTGCTTCGTCAACTATCTTCGAGCCAGCCCGAAGAGTATCGACGAATTGAACGGGAACGCCCAGGCTTCGCGAAGCCCTAGAAATAGAATCATCTCCTGCTACCAGTTTCGAATGCTGGTTCTGCGAGCTGCTTCCTGTGCATACGCCAATTTTCGACTCTTCGTTCTTTTCGAGGACGGATACAGCAAACGGCACCGACGTTTGGTTGCGCATATTCATACCACTAGATACGTGTAAAACCTGGGCATAGAGATCAACGTGAAGAAGGGTGAGCTGCTAGACAACAAGTTCACAACAATGGCCAAGGACTTGTGAAGACTTACAATGGTTTTTCCTTCCTTGGCGACCCGAGACATCAAGACCTGACCATTGCCAAGCTCATGAGCACGGAATGGGGATCCCAGTGCCCGGTCCAGATCCTTCAGCTCGATTACGGACTCGCCAACGAAAACACTCAGTGATTTCAAGAATGTGACATCCCGACCGTAAAGTCTCTTCCCTCCGGACCCCTTGGCGGGTGGAGGTTCAAAGCGGAAATATTCAATAGAGCCATTTTCGCAAGTACGGCTGTCCTCGTGCTCTCCATGGACCTGAAATCTAATCGAGACGCCCGAAGAATTGTCCACGGCATAAGGCAACGAAGAAATGAACGTCCGTGCCGCAGTAGCTGCCATACTTCTACGCATAGTACCAGAAAGTCCAGCACCATCTAAGGCTTGGGCCACCGAGTTGACCGCAGTCGATGTCGCTGAAGAATAAACTGACCACATTCTGTTGGCTGACGCAAGGCTCATAAGAAACTGCTCGGAAAAGGACAAGTGACAGGGAAACGATTCCATGTCGATCGTTGTACTGGGACGTGGTGAGCTAACTCGTTTGTTAGCAATACGTCCAGCCTTGAGGGACAGCTCCCATGGCTCGAGAAGTAAGACCTCCCAGTCGTTTGACGAAATGTCAAAATAATCGGCAAGAATCGATGTATGCAGATTGAAATCGAAAGCAGTGAACGGGGCTGCCGCGGACCTGGCAAACCGTTCACAGTCCCTTGACTGTCCGCCGACAACAAGATTTCGAACATTTATCCGGAGAAGAGCCTCGTCGAGTCCTTGCAAGTCATTGATTAACATCAGCTTGGTCTCAGGCATCGTGATCTTCACTGACACAATACTGCGCGGGTTCTTTGCGTCGTCCTGGTCGACTGTGCCCGGCGCTGAAATCTCTGTCACACACGACGACTGACGACTGTGGACGCTTGGGTCAGTGCCTTCACGATCGAGTGCAGATGCGAGTTTTTGGATCCGTGCAGTTTCCTTTTCGCTGAGAAATCTCTCACGATCGCTCGCTTGGTTAGTGCTTTCATCGTCAATACATTCGGAAACACTGGATACGATGGCATTGACCAGAGCAACATTTCGCATGGATAAACTGATATCAAGCGGTGTAAGTGCAGCAGCTCGCAGATCCACATTTCGTGTACTTGTTCCGTTCCCGTTGGTTACTTTCAAAGAGAAGTAGATAGAAAGATCCACGGGATCAAGGATCTGCAATGGACTACTGAGCTTGCGCCCAAAGGCGGTATAAGCCTCCAGCTTATCACCGTGCATTTCTGCGTTTGTATCGACAACTTCCCCACTGTGGGGGTTCCGGCCGAGGGTTACCTTTGCATTGAATGTGCCCGACAGGACGATTGTTTCCGCTACCGACGACACGGTCGCTGTGGAATTCTTCGTAAGGAGTACCGAGTCACTCCCGAGGTCGACGAGGATGATACTGCACTGCCCAGTCTTCAGTGAGATAGACACTGACGAAATGGCCGCAGAGTCGACCGCTTCATTCTCAGGAACAAAGGCAACTTCCACAGTATTGTCAGTCTCATGGGCATCTACTTGAATTACCTCCCGACCGTCGTGAATCTCCGCCTTCGTTGCCTGGGGTGTCGTTTCCTCTTCCCCCTTCGATTCGCGGGGTGTGTCGAGAAAAGCCAAGACCTCGGACATAGCGTCGGGGATTAGAACGAGGCGAGGAGATCCAATATTAACATCTACAGAGCTGGAACCGTTTTCGCTCGCCTCGTAGGAGACAAAAAAAAGGTTTTGAGCATCCTCCTCAACGGTACCACTTGCCATTGGATCCTTTTGGTAGATAAGCGAGCGATACTGCCTTCCTGATGATTTCAGCCGTCGATCGTCACAGATAAGGTCTAGCATCGACACCTGAAAAGTCATTTTCTTCTGGTCTGGTAGGTTCTTGTACCAGATGCTAGTGTCTACGGCCCCAACACGAACAATTGGCTCACTATCAGTGTCGCCGCAAAGCTCCACAGACAGCGCAATAATACGGACGTCAAGGTAAAGCCGCCGAGGATTATCAACGAATGCGACACCGGCATGTGTTTGTCCTGTTAGGGCGCTTGGTGTATCAGACTCACCTGGGGCTTGGTTGTGCAATGATCCTTCCAACTTCTCTCGTAGACAAAGGTCGGCTTCCCCAATATTCATATCAAGTGTAGCTAGAACTTGAGCGTACTGCCACTTTGTCAATAGGAATGAAGCTTTCGAGATGTCGATGGTCACTCTCATAGCCTTGTCTTCGTCAGTTCCAACAGTGTCGGGGGGAAGAATCACCTTGATCGACATCATTGTCGGCTCTTCCTGCATTTGCGAACCTGTATCGTCTGCCAGAGCAACATCTGAGAGGGTGATATTTGCTTCACCGCCGCCTGGTTCCGGCATAGCAACGTATCCCACCTGCATAGCGCCCGTACTGACAGATATATGTTTGCTTCTGTACGCTGCTTGGGGTAGAACAACTTCAAAGCCGGTGGCCTTCACACAGAAGAATTTCTTGGCTCCGATAGAGGTCGCAATCTCAACTGCGGCTGCGGCGGCTGACGAAGCGGCTTGTGTCGCCAAGACACCCAAGATACCTTCGGTTGCATATTCTACAAGTGCAAGCACTTGAGCTTGGATATACACCATTCTCATGGGAGAAAGCTCGACCTCCGCACATGCTTCGTATTCCTTTAGATCCAATCCATCAAGATCGAGTGTTTCCATTGCCCTCGAGCCTACGCAATACAAGACAGACAAGAGGCTTTTGGATCTCCCAGGAGCCAGACCCAAGATTGTACGATATTGAGGGTCCGTCCGGCCTATCGCTGGTGTTGAGACGCTAAGATCACCTAAATCAAGCGACAACTTCATGTTTTGATCGGATGAAGACACCAGTGACAGCTCTGTCCTCGACATCGCAAGCACAAAAAGAGGTAAGTCATCCCTTGCCGAATTCAAAGACACTTCAAAATTGTCCAAAGTGGCTCTGATCAAAGTGACAGACATGCTGCTGGTGACAGCATTGACCTCCTCTCCTTTCGAAGCTTTGCCAATAGACGAGCGTCGTCTCGGCTGCATTCCTGTAGGACTTGTTACGATCAGCGAACCAGCCTCAGCCTGCATAGTATTGCCCAGGAACTCTCCAAACTTTCCAGCCATTTCAGTGATGGTCTTCAAACCATGAGGGTTTAAATTCACGTAAAGACTCGTGAATTTGGCATCAAGAATCGATTCCACGTTAAACTCGTCCCCGAGCAACGTGTCGGACGTGAACGGGTCGACTGCGCCGAACGAAGAGCCTGCCGACTGCCTGAACTTAATGTCGGCTAAATCCGTGGACCCAGCAAAATTTTCGTCAAATGCTCCAACACGTTGCAGTTCCCCTAGGATATCATACTTCTCGTCTTCTGCGAGAGCCACGGGTGACAGTGGGAGTCTCGAATGGGCCAAAAGTCGCTGCCTACGGGGAGAAGGAGTGTCGAACCGATCGAGAATCCAGAACCAACCCATTGACAGCTGACTCGACGTGCTTCCGTCAGAAAGCGAAGACACCGAAGCAAACACAGAGATAAGATGGGCCTCCATGCCATTTTCAGTGTCTCCAGTCCAGATCTTTAAGGATATTCTTTGTAGCCTCATGTCCACGTGGAAACGGGCGAACGCGTGCTGTTGCTGTTGGTCAGAGGGAAGAATCGCCAAGCGGCGTGCTTGCTCCACAAACTGTGCAATCTTGTCGGGAGCAGACGAGGTGGACATGTCGTCGTCGGCGCGCGAATCTTCGGCATGAGGTGCCTCCGGAGAAGGAGGAGAAATATCCTTCAAGACCTTCATCCACGCCTTGGAGATTAGTAGGACTCTTGACAACTGAGACGGCGAGATACTGAGCGAGATCGAAGGCAGTACGCCGAACGTGCACACACGAGGGACGTCCTCTTTCACTCGACTCTCCACGCCAAGGTTTATCGACAGGGATATTGGATTGATCAAGGCGTCTTCACTACCCTCTATAGTCGGGTTTGACGTTTCGTGCTTCTGCACCAATCGGCGCCCATAGTTGACTCTCCCAATACTGAAAGTCAACGATGTAATATTCAACAAAGCATTGTCAAGAACAGGATCTTCTTTGTCGGATAGATGCCTTGGGTTGATTCGAAACCACTCCTTTACCTTGGGCGCCGTCTCAATCTTTCCGTAGAGCAACTTGAGGTGACCCAAGTCGAATACCAGTACGTTGGCACGAGGTTCGATGCAATTCTCAGGAACGACGATAATGGGAGCCTGAATGTCGAGATCGATTGTCCAAGAGGTCTGTGTCTCTGTTTTGGTTTTCCAAGCATCGATCAAGGTCCCGGATATATCACTTCCACCGGGTGCTGACAGCGGTGCAGGCTCATTCATTGGCGTCGTTACAATAGTCATTTGCGAAGAAGCAAGTTCGTTGGCATCATAAAAGAGGTCCACCGATCCGGACATGGACTGCGCCAGCATTGGATTCTGAGCGGATGACTTTTGAGACAACGGCTGCGGCAAAAGCGTAAAGAGTCGTTGCAGTTCCAAAAGCAACAAAGGTGATGCTACGGCCTCGAACGTGCTCAACTTGACGTCCAGCTGTTGGTCACCGCTTTTCGCCTTGGCGATACGGACGCTGAACGCGTCGGAGGACTCGGGGAGTTCTTGATTCTTTAAAACAGTCGGGAAGTAACTCTTTGGCGTCACCATGTCGGTGATCTCTAAGCTTGCGAGAGACAAATCGAAACCAAACGAGCCGTCAGCGTTGGCGTCAAACGCGGTTGACACGGTACCCATTTGCAAATCGGCGACTGGTCGTAGATCGTAGGACGTGAGATTGACCCTTAAGGAGCCGAGGACGAACTTGACATCGCACAGTCTCGAGTCGTTTGACAACTCGGCATCCACAACTTGCTCGTGAGTAAGAGCTTCGAGCTCCTTCATCTCTTGCACCGACAAGGAAATGGGCGCTTCCTCCTCGGTAGCGGCCCCAGTCTTCTTTTGGGAGCTACCAAAGAGCGATGTAAAGAGACTTCCCTTTTCGGCAGCACGCTTGGCGTCGTACTTTTCTTGCTCTTTCTCTACTTGTGCATCGGCAATGTTCCGCCACGTCATGAGGCCTTCAACTGAGATGGTGCGATTCCGTTCGACGCCTTCCAAGACAGCAAGTTCCTCGGGATTGAGACGCTTTAACCAACTACAACTTGCATGATGCGCATGTCGCTTGTACAAGGGAATGTACATTTTGCGTTCTTGAAAGGCGGCAAAGAACTCGGCCCACGATCTACGCCCGTTCAGTCGACCTACACACCGCAACGCGTACTTCCACCAATCCTTGGCCGTACCCGTGGACACTCGGCCCAACGGCCGGTACTCTGGAAAGAGCGGTCTCGCCACTTTATCCGAAGGCTTGATTGCCTCGGTAATCTTGTTTCCCAGATCTAGCTGCGTCTTGCTCAACAAGATCGAAAGCGAAGACAACTCACTGGCCAACAAGTACTTGGGGTATTCGATGCAAAGGTTGCTGTCGGCCTGTCGAAGTTTGGCCTCGAAGGAAAGCGGCGCCAGCACGTAGGAATGAGGCAAAACAGTGGTAGGTTCTTCTTGAATAGAGCCCAATCGTACATGCCTCGTTTCACTCTCGTCCAGATACACACCCAACCCTTGAATCTGCAAGGCCTTGTAGAGAAACGAGTTCTCGAGTCCTCCCTTTGCCGCGGTTCGATCGACAAATATTTGCTTGCCATTTTTGTCCGTAGTCATGAGCTGCAATTTGTCCAGCAACACTCCGGCTTTGCAATCCGAGCCCTTGAGACTCACATGCACGTCGCTGATTTCCACTTGAATATTCTCCAAAATACGCCGCACCAGGCGTGCTCCAAACGACGCGTTGGGATTGGCGGAGGCCGACTGCTTGCCCGTCGAGTCGGCTTCTAAATCTTGTTCGGCCAGCTTTCGCAAAGCATTGGATCGCTTTCGGTAATCGTCGGCAGCGTGAATGTTCTGGACGCGCGCTTGTTGGATCTTGCGTGTACGTGCGGCTTCGCTTTCGGCCACTGCAAAGAGAAAGTCTGCGTTGGCCGTTCGATTGTATGGTTCTACTTCAATTTGAAGTCCCTTGGCGCGTAATATGACTGGTGAGCTCATGAGTTTGGACCATGGTACGTGGACTTGAAAGCTGTTGAATTGACCGGCCGTAACTCGAAAGGGTACGGCGAGATTGGGGGCTTCGGCTGCTTGTCGCGAGAGTTCAGCGTTGACCGAGTCGCAATCGAGTAATAAATCGTGTAATTCGATTTTTCCACTCCAAACGGCAACGTTAAGACTCTCTGCGTCCAAGTTCTTGACATACTTGCCGATCGTCTGTTCCAAGACGTCTAATAGAGCTTTCTTGGCCATGGTGAAGTCGTCTTTTCTTCGGTTGTCGAATCTTTTCGCCGAATTATAGTCGTAGGTCCGAGTTCACGACTTGTGGACTTTCGGGAAAATTCGCCCAAAGATCCCCGATTCCTAAAAGATGTGTAGTTCTTGATTGCATATACAAAATTCAACTACATGACAAAGCGCATGCTCAATGCTCATGCTCAGTTTTGAAGTGACGACCATGATACACTGCGCCTCTTGCTAGCTTGCGCCAACTACAACGACCGCATTGTCTCACCCTCCACTATCACCATCATGGACGACGAGAGCAGTAGTGGTACCGACAGTCAAGACTTGCAAGCGAGAAATGCCTTGCTCAAAGAGAACCGACAGCGACGCCGACGAATGAGAGGTTCTTCTGCAAGTCAACCACCACCTCGACTAGGTTGGCCCGCTGGTGGCGCTCTATCCGCCACCGCTGCATCAGCAGGCGGGGGCATTAACAATGCGACACAGTCAAGCGATGCTGCTGCCATGCCTGCTTCCCAGCAGTTGAATGGATCCGCCTCTCCAACAGAAAGTTCGCCACAAAAGAGACGAGTCACCTTTCACAGCAATACACAACAGACAGCACCGTCAACTGCTGCATCAACAGCACTCTGGGTTGAAAAATACGCACCACGTAAGGCGTCAGATCTTTGCATTCCACCCAAAAAAGTCTCAGAAGTTCGTTCCTGGATCCAAGCCGCCGTGGCAGGAATGACGCCATGCAAACTGCTTATCTTGGTTGGCAGTCCTGGCACCGGCAAAAGCACCATGATTCGTGTCTTGGCCGACGAACTCGCCTTGGAGGTCCACGAATGGTCCGAATCCCATTCGACGAGGCTCTACGGAGGCCGCGGTAGTGGCATCTTGTCGGTGGACCAGCAGTCGCCACTCAAGTCCTTTCAAGAGTTTCTCAAACAAACGGGCGTGGGCTACCAGTCGCTCACGTTTTCGGGGCTCGGCAGTAGTATGGAGGTTAGCGACGACGGACGGAAACGCAAGGCCACGTTTTCTCTAGCAGCAACAGCAGGATCGCTCATTTTGCTGGACGAGCTGCCCAATCTTCACGGCGTCGAAGCCGAACAAGCGTTTCGCGAAGCCATGACTGACCATGTCTCGCAAACAGGAGTGCCAACCGTTTTGATCTTTAGCAATGTGCGCGAAGGTCGACACCGACCGGAGGACTTGGAGCGAATGGTGCACCCGGCAGTCTTGTATTCACCAACCGTTCAAATTCTGCAAATTCACGCCGCCACAAAACCACGCATGAAGAAAATATTGGACAGTGTCGCCAAGCAAGAAGGAATCAAGCTACCGCCTGCATTCTTTGAAAGTATGCACGCTCGGAGTGGAGGAGACCTTCGTTACGCCATTACGGCATTGCAGTACGAACAGACGGGATGGACCGCAGAAGAAAAGCAAGGGTTACCACCGCAAGCCGACGGTAGTAAGAAATCAGAACGCGATACCAAGCTGTCGACGTTTCACGCCTTGGGAAAGCTGTTGTACGCTAAGCGCGTCAAAGGACAACCGACACCGCCGCCAGGTTCCAAAAGCAAGGTTACAATGTGGAACGACGGACGACCTTCTCTGGACTTTGATCCAGAGAGAGTTGTCGAATTCAGCGACATTGAACTAAGCGGTACCCTATCCTTTGTTGGCTATCACAGTGTCGAATTCTTTTCCGACATTGGCGAGCTGTCGACCGCTTTTGAACACTTTTCGGATGCGGCCCTCTTTGTAGATTGTCCGTCCGAAGGCCGTCACCTGGCGGATTCCGTCTTTCCCCACGCGTACGCTGGCTCGTTGGCAGGCCGGGCTGTCGCCAACGCCAACAAGCATCCAACCGCTAGCAAATTTCGCCAATTCAATGCCCCCAAAGTGTTTGAAGTCTTTCGCAACCGACGTGCGAACCAAAGTGATGTGGAACAGTTGAAGAGACGACTCTGTATCGGTACGGGTGATCTTTCGTTGGGGTCCATGCTCTCGCCCACGTCTCATTTTGCCACTGACTGCTTGCCTTTTCTACAAATCATTCGTCCGGCGGCCGTGAGTGCGTCGCTCGACAAGATGCATTCCAACTTTCGCGCTTCGCATGGTCAACACGAACAGGAAGAAGACACCAAGGCGCGACTCAAGGAACAACAGGAGATTCTACAGTTGGATGACATTGCCGACTACGACAGTGATAATGATGATGTTGCACCGAATGCAACGGCAAAGTCTACCACGACAGCAGTACCCAAGAATCCAACATCCCCAACCGTTTCTCCAACGTCTGCGGTCGGTACAGCGGCTGCGACATATTCCGACGGGAATCTTCTTCTTGACGACGACTAGCTCGCTCGTCTATTTTAGCTGCATTCATGGTAGACTGGAACCGCCATTTGCTGGCTCGATTCGACTCTCGTAACACGCACTGCTACCGTACCGCTATGCATATGAAAAGGTATATCTATCTACATTTACCGGTACTATAGAGATCTGCAACGAATGCGTGTTCTGTTGGAGGTCTTTGTACGATATCGTCTACTAGCTTCGATCCCCTCTTTCTAGCTACGATATCGTACCGAACCTGGACCTGTTAGGCTAACTACAGTACTGTACTTGTAGTCACAACGTACTTAAGCGCGCGCGCGTAAGTGGTTGTTGTGTTGTTGTATAAATAGATTGCTTGTGTAAGACTACTACTGTAGACTAGTGTGAATTACTTTTTCTGGTCGTCCTTTTCCTTGTCGGCAGGCGCCGTCTTTTTTTCCGCCACCAGAGCCACACCAGCCGTCGCAGCATCGTCCTTTTTCTCTTCACCCGTGTCCACCGCCAAATCTTGTCCGTGCCGAATCTTGTTGTTTACCAAATCGTGCAAGGCCATGACACTTCGAATGAGCGCACCCAAGTATACAGCCATGTGCATATCGTTCGTCTTTGTCATCATACTTCGCACGGTGCCATCCAAATTGGGCAGGAGGTTGAAAATGGTTTGCAAATTCGCCACAATGACAGGATTTGGCGTGACACCCGCGGCCGACACGGCCAGCAGGTAGTCGCGTGCCTGGCGCAACTTTTCCGCTAGCGTTTCCAGGCCCGACAGTTTGCTTTGAATGAGCGATGCAACGGTACTGACAGTTGGATCGTTAATATCGCGCAGCAAGTGCTCGACGCCCACTTCTTCCGCCTCGATGGCTCCCATGCCCACGGGCAAGTGCGCAAAGGATCGTTGGACCGCTTGCGTTGGACTGACTTCTTCCACTACCTTGTAGGCCGTAACGGGCAAGGCTGGTCGATCGGGACGAACGTCAATGATGCAGAATACCGAGGATGCGGGAGCAAATCGCTGGCAAATGTCGTGAATGCGGAGATCGTTGGGGCGAATGCTGGGGCCGGTCGAGTAAAATCCCACGACGCGTTCCTTGGCGTTGATTTTGCGAAACATGAAGAGCATGCTTTCCAAGTAGTTGTGATCCAAGTAAAAGACGGCCTGTCATGATGATGATAATAATAATAATGGAGTGTGTGAGTAGAGTAGACTACAGTAGTGTCCTGCCCAACGCGGGTGTAGTATACGAACATGAACAGTCTAACAATCATACGAATACGTACCGGATTCCTCGAGTCTTCCTCAAAGGGCACGGCGAAACTATTGGTGGCATCGACATTTCCCTTGTAGACTCTACCCAAGAGGACTCCCACGACGCGCTTGCGTGTCCCTCGCGCGACGCGATGGTAATGATCGGCGGCCGAAAGCAGCACGAGGGGATGAATCGTTACATCCGTGACTTGGGCCAAACCAGCCGTAGCTGTAGCACTAGTTACAGTAGTCGTAGTCGACTTCAAGGCGGCTTGATCGGATGCCGTCATTCTGAAAGGGTCTGGACCGTACTGAGCTGCTGCTGCTGCTGTAAAGAGTATTCAAAGGCAAGGCGACAATTTTAAGCGATCCTTGTGTACCTATCTTCATCGCCGCCTATCATACGGATCATCCGTTCGGGGGCTCTCCTTGAGCTTCGAAAATGGAACTTTGGGTCGAAGTGGTCATATGAGTACCGGATCGGACACTCGATCGACAAACACTGCACCCAACAGAAACGACAAACGACAAACGACACACAATGGCGACGAAGGAGCAATGATCGACGCCCCTCCACTGGACACACATTGAAGCACTCACACTCACACTCACGCTCACGCTCTCTCACTGCTCTCACAATGAACCGAATGTCACTATCGGACCTCCCGTTGCGACCTTCGACGCTGCAATTGCTCAAGAAACGAGGATTCAGTACGGTACAAGAACTCACCACGGCAAAGGCCGGTGGTGGCGGCATGTCGAATTTGGCCGCCGAACTCACCGTGACGGTCCAACAAGCGGCGGAACTGTGGCGCGAAGTGCAACGCGCCTACCAGTGTGTCACTACTACTACCACCATCAACAACAACAACAACGAAAACAGTAGCAACCACGCGCAACCGTCCGGCCAAACGGCCACGGCCTTGTTGCAGCAACACGCCGATACCAACAACAGTAGCAACAACTGCAACAGCAGCAGCTGTACCATCAAGGCCATTATTACCTTTTCACGAGACGTCGATCAATTGCTGGATGGCGGCGTGGCCCTGGGAGAACTCACGGAGATTGCCGGAGTTCCTGGAGCCGGCAAGACGCAGTGGGTACGATATGCGTGTAGTTTGCTTGTTGCTCGTTGCTTTTGCAATAAAAGGATGCTGGCTATCCTTCCGGAATGAGTGCACGGGCCACGGACTGCCGGTATCCGATCGCCACGCTCACCCATCT
>Ga0307981_1002145_pt1 | contig 16433 bp, 20 predicted proteins | sample OrgLakmetagen987_FD_201849 | JGI IMG/M metagenome (GOLD analysis project Ga0307981, IMG submission 201849) | Saline water microbial communities from Organic Lake, Antarctica - #987 | ecosystem: Environmental > Aquatic > Non-marine Saline and Alkaline > Saline | place: Antarctica: Organic Lake... | reverse complement strand
GCTATTTATAAATATTAATTGAACGTATTAAAGGAAAAAAAATGACCAAATTAACGACTCATCGTGTGCTATTTTGCATTGGTATAAATCAAAATTTTATGGATTCAACGAAGGAGGTTATGGGCGATGTATGGCAAGCCTTCAGCGCCATGATGAAAGGCATCTCTGATCTACCCGACGTGACTGTATTAGGTATTATGGACGACGATCGTCTTATGGTTGGCCCGTCAGCAACAGCGCCTTGGACTGCCTACATTATGGCAGATGTTCCCGACATTGAAACGGTAATTGCTAGTTGTGATTTCTTCCGCTCTACGCCTGTTGGTGATGGTACCTACTGTTTGTGGAAATATGCCAAAGTTGAAGCACGTATAGGCCGTGAATTGGTTGTACCTAGTTAATGTGAGGAAATTAATATGACGTCATTACTCAATTTGGAAGCATTACAGCAACGTCTGATAGCGCTAGAGACCGAAAAGCGTGTTAGCGCGTGTATGAACAATTATATGAGTCTTTGTAATTATCTAGGACCAGGCTTTGAACTTGAAACTCTCATGCAGTTATTCACTGAAGATGCAGTATGGGAAGGCAAGGGTAAACGTTATGCTAAGACATTTGGTCGACATGTGGGGCTAAACGCGATTGAAATGATGTTTACCAAATATATTAAAGAGCCAGGTCATTTTTCGCTGAATGTGCATTTGTTGGGTAATGAAGTTATTACCGTCGATGGGAACGAAGCTAAAGGCAGTTGGATGCTAATGCAACCATCTGACTTTATTGACGGTAAGTCACAGATAAGTTGTGCTCGAATTACAGCTAAATTCAGATTGTCGGGCAGATTTTGTCAAATTAGCCACTTTAAAACTGAAAATAAGTTTAGCCGACCAATTGACGCTCCTTGGGATAACAGCGCGGCATTGCCCGTGCCTAAATAGGACCTAGAATGAAAACTGAAATTAAAGTCAAAAATATAAGCAGTACCGCTGACTTGGTGCTAGACGACCGTGTTCATAAGTCACTATATTCGGATGAGAAAATATTCGAAGAAGAGTTAGACAAGGTCTTCAACCAGACGTGGGTGTGGTTGGCGCATGAAAGCGAGATACCCGAAGCCGGGTCTTACAAAACTGCCACCATTGGCAGACAACCTGTGATTGTTGTGCGCGACCGAAAGAAAAATATCCACGTGATGCTAAATCGATGTCGTCATCGCGGTGCGACTGTGTGCGAAGGCAAAACAGGAAAAACAAAGGCGTTCACATGCCCTTACCATGGTTGGGGATATGGCCTTGATGGAAGTTTGCGTGCGCTACCCAAGCCAGAGGAATACGAAAATATACTCGATAAAGCAGAATTTGGTCTGATTAAAGTGCGAACTGAATCATACCAAGGAATGATTTTTGCTACCTTAAAAGACGACCTTGAGCCCTTAGATGATTTCTTAGGAGGCGCTAAAAAATGGATTGATTTGTTTATTAAACAGGGAGGCGGCTACCCTCTAAAGGCCATGGGTGACCACAGATTTAGGTTTCCTGGAAACTGGAAGATTCAATTAGAGAATACTACCGATGCATACCATTTCCCGATTGTACACAAGTCTTTCATTGCCTCAGTAGATGAACAAGCGGCCGAAGTCTTTGACTTTTTAGATGGCGAAGGATTCGTTGAAGACCTTGGTCACGGGCACAGCGTCATGGTAATGATTCCGGAGCTGGTTGATTTAGAGGAAAATCTAGACGAGCCAATCCCAGCACGATATTCGGATTTAGCTAAACAGTTGGCCGATGAAGGACACTCAAATCTTGAAGTGCGACGACTCGTAAGAGCGGTTGGTGGCGGTGGATTTAACTTAAATCTTTTTCCAAATATTGCCTGTTCGATGGCATTTTTTCGAAATTTAGTGCCTATAAGTGCTAGTGAAACAGAGATTCATCATATCGCGCTTGGCGGCGAAGGCGCGCCAGAAGTATTCAATCAAAAGCGGATTCGCTTACACGAACATTTTCAAGGCCCTATGGGCTTTGGTACTCCAGATGATGGCGAGGCGTGGGAGCGTGTTCAGGCTGGGTCGATGGCTGGGACCGATGGTTGGATAATGCTTAACCGCGGCATGTCAAGACTCTCTACTTCAGTGGATGGCAATGTCAAAGGGGCTGTATGTTCTGAGACGGGTATGCGTGCTGCTTACCAGCAATATAAAAAATTAATGTCTACGTCAAGCGAACAGTAAGGAATCAGAGAAATGGAACTAGATACCCAATTACTAGCCAATGTGACCGCCTTTTTGAATATCGAAGCGGATATGCTCGATAATAAAGAGTACCACCAATGGCTAGATCTGTGGCTTGAATCAGGTTTGTACATTGTACCAGTCGACCATAACGCAACTGACTACGCAAATGCGTTAAATGTGGCTTATGACGACCATCAGATGCGATTATTACGTATTGAGCGTTTAACTAGCGGCAACGCGATTTCAACTCAGTTGAGTGAAAAAACGGTGCGGACGATGTCCAGATTTCGCATTCTTGACGACGTAGATGGCTTGGTTCGCGTTCGTTGTGCTTATTGCCTGTATGAAAATAATAAAAACGGTATTCGCAGCTACCCAGCAAATTTGCAGTTTAAATTAGCACGAGATGGCAGCAGTTTTAAAATAGCTGAAAAAGTAGTCAAAATAATGAAGTCCAGTCAGTACCTGACGACCATCAGTTACTTATTTTAGGTGCAGACATGAGAACTGATAAGGTAAAGGTTGCTTTAGTTACCGGAGCAGCTCAAGGTTTGGGCTATGTGATTTGCGAATCGTTACTCAAGGCTGGTTATTTGGTAGTGCTAAGTGATATCGATGCTTTTAGTGCTAAGCAAGCAGCCCAACGCCTTGATAAGAATGCTGGAAAAGTTGCGAGTACTAAGCTTGATGTTATGAGCAAACATGACTTCACTGCAGCGCTCGCCTTTACGATTGAGACCTTCGGGGTGTGTGATCTATTAGTCAACAATGCTGCAATGACACCTACTACCCCGGTCATGGAAATCACTCCTGAAGAGTTTAGCCAAGTATTGGACATAAACCTGCGAGGTAACTTTATTGGTTGCCAAGTATTTGGGCAATATTTCGCAGAAAAGGGTTTTGGACGGATTGTAAACCTTGCATCGTTAGCGGGGCAAATGGGTGGGACTGCTTCTGGAGCCCATTATGCAGCCTCAAAGGCCGGCATTATTACCTTGACCAAGATATTCGCTAGAGAGCTCGCTAACGTTGGGGTAACTGTTAACGCTATAGCACCTGGGCCCGTAGATGTGCCATCCGTTAGAGAAAAAGTTCCTGCAGATAAACTGGAAAATATTATTAATAACATGATCCCCGTTAAGGCGATGAGTAACCCAGAGTTCATTGGCTCAATGGTTGTGATGCTCGCAGCAGATGAGGCAAACACCGTCACAGGTGCAACTTGGGACATAAACGGCGGAATATACATGCGTTAAGCATGGTGAGGAGATATATATGAACAATGAACTAATTGACGTGATTGTTAAATCGCGCACAGAGCAAGGTGCTGGCATTGCGGTAATTGAATTAGTATCTAAAGACGGCAAACCTCTACCTACTTTCACTGCGGGTGCTCATATCGACGTGCACATTGGTGATGACTTAGTGCGTCAATATTCATTGTGTAGCGATCCTGCTTCAAGCGATAGTTATCGACTAGGTGTGCTCAACGACCCTAAATCACGAGGTGGTTCGGTGAAGCTGCATGCAGAGTTTGCCGAGAACCGAACCGTTAGCATTAGTTATCCACGTAACCATTTTCCACTAAATGAAAATGCTAAAAAAAGCATATTAGCGGGCGGTGGTATTGGTATTACACCCATGATGGCGATGGCATATACCCTTTTGCATAAAGGCGAAGAGTTTGAACTTCATTATTGTATGCGCACAAAGGGTGCCGGTGCCTTTGAACAAGAATTAGTCGACACCTTTAGTCACCGTATTGTATTTCATTATGACGATGAAGATAAATCACAGTTATTTTCTCCGCAAGCAAGCTGTCAACCAGTTGATGCGAATACGCACATATACGTTTGCGGCCCTACGGGTTTTATGGATTGGATAATAGCCAGCGCAGGTGAAATGGGTTATTTACCCGCGCAAATTCACTCCGAGTACTTCAGTGCTGTGGTTGATACAAGCGGCGATGTTTTTGAGGTTTACTGCGAGCAAAGTGGTGTAACGGTTACTGTTGGCAGTGACGAAACAATTGCTAAAGCGCTTAAAAAAGCGGGTATAAAAGTCAATATGTCTTGCGAAGAGGGTGTTTGCGGCACGTGCATTACTGATGTTCTAGAAGGTGAACCCGACCACCGAGATCACTTCTTAACAGAGGAAGAAAAAGGAGATAACGATCAAATTGCTTTATGTTGTTCGCGGGCAAAATGTAGTCGCTTGGTCATAGATATTTAAATATTCGTTGATAAGACATCATGACGACTTACCGCATAAGTATCGAATCAGAGATTTTTAACTGCCCAGAAGGGCAGACGGTCCTGATTGCCATGACAAGAAAAGGTAAAACCTGCTTACCGGTAGGATGTTGCGCTGGCGGTTGCGGAATTTGCAAAGTGAAGGTGCTCAAAGGTGATTACGAAACCAAAGTCATGAGCCGAGCAAAAGTATCAAAAGAAGAAGAGGCAAAAGGGATTGCTTTAGCGTGTCGAATTTTACCCGCGAGTGATTTAACCCTATGTCGAGTTAAGGTCTAAGTTCAAGCCATTAACTGCCACGTCAGGTCGCCTAGCATATTTAGTCGACCCTAATAAATAGAATAATTGGGAGAGACCAAAATGCGTAAAGGTGTAATAAGACCAGGACATATCCAACTTAGAGTGATGGATATGGAAGAAGCATTAAAACATTACCGAGACCTGATTGGTTTAATTGAAGTAAACCGCGATGATAAAGGACGTGTTTATTTAAAGGGTTGGACCGAAGTAGATAAGTATTCATTAGTGTTAGTTGAGTCTGACACTCCCGGTTTAGATTTTATAGGCTTTAAGGTAATAAGTGATGATGTACTCAGTGGTTTAAAAAACGACCTCATTCAATATGGTTGTGAAATATCTGAGCATGAAGCAGGCGATCTTGATGCTTGCGGACGTCGTGTCTCTTTTGTTGCACCTACGGGACATACCTTTGAAATATATGCTGAAAAAGAACAAACTGGAAAGTGGGGCTTAGCTGAGGTCAACCCAGATCCGTGGCCCTTAAACTTAACGGGCATGAAAGCGGAACGATTTGATCACTGTTTATTAATGGGTCCAAATGTGCCCGCAACAGAAGCGTTATTCAACAAAGTGCTTGGGTTTGATTTATCTGAGCAAGTTGTGACACCCGACAATACAATTGCTGGGGCGTTCATGAGCTGCAGTATGAAAGCACATGACATCGCTTTTGTTGAATGCCCTGATCTTGGAAAACTTCATCATGTATCTTTCCATTTGGAAACATGGCAAGACCTGCTCAAGGCTGCAGATTTGCTTACCATGACAGAAACCAGAAAGGATGTTGGCCCAACGCGCCATGGGTTAACGAGTGGGCAAACCGTTTATTTTTTTGATCCCTCGGGAAACCGCAACGAAGTGTTTTGTGGCGGCGACTATCACTATCCCGATCATCCCCCAGTTACGTGGAAGGCTGAAGATTTAGGCAAAGCTATCTTTTACCACGAACTCGTTATTCATCCTACTTATCTAGAAGTTTTAACTTAATTTACGGAGTTGTAAAGTGACTGAATTCAAACACTTTATTAATGGCGCCTATTGTGGCTCCAAGAGTGGAAAAACCTTCGAAAATCGAAATCCTATAGACAATAGTCTATTGGGTTTGGTACACGAAGGAGGGAAGTCTGAAATTAACGCTGCAGTTAGTGCCGCTAAGGCGGCGTTGACGGGCCCTTGGGCTAAATTAACCCTAGCTAATCGATTGGCTTTGTTACATAAAGTTGCTGATCGTATCAATGAAAGGTTTGAGGAGTTTCTTGTTGCTGAGTGTTTAGATACTGGCAAGCCTCGGTCGCTAGCGTCACATATCGATATTCCTCGGGGGGCTGCAAATTTTAAAACCTTGTCGGACACCCTAATAAATGAGGCAACTGAATCTTTCAATATGGATACGCCCGACGGCACAGGTGCTTTGAATGTTGGTTATCGCAAACCTAAAGGTGTAATAGCGGTTATATCTCCTTGGAATCTGCCGCTGTTACTGATGACTTGGAAAGTTGGACCTGCATTAGCTTGTGGTAATACTGTGGTTGTCAAGCCTTCCGAAGAAACGCCTGCAACGACTACTTTACTCGGTGAAGTTATGAACGAGTGTGGTGTTCCACCAGGTGTATTCAATGTGGTGCATGGCCTTGGTCAGGAGTCTGCGGGAGAGTTTTTAACCCAGCATCCTGATGTAAATGGTATTACCTTCACAGGAGAAACCAGCACAGGCGAAGCTATTATGCGCGCCGCGTCGGTTGGTTTACGCAATATCTCGCTTGAGTGCGGTGGTAAAAATCCAGCCATCGTTTTTGCTGACTGTGATATGGACAAAGCCATTGAGGGCACTATGCGTTCGGCTTTTGCCAATTGTGGGCAAGTCTGTTTAGGTACTGAACGTGTTTATGTTGAACGTCCAATTTTTGATGAATTTGTTCGTCGCCTTAAAGAAGAGGCCGAGGGACTTAAGTTAGGAGTACCCGACGACGAAGGCGTTAACATGGGGCCCTTAGTTAGCTTAGAACATAAAGACAAAGTTCTTAGTTATTATAAGTTAGCGGTAGAAGAAGGTGCGAATGTCATACTTGGAGGCGGTGTGCCCGATATGGGTGATGCGTTAAACCAAGGAGCTTGGATTGAACCAACAATTTGGACTGGATTGAGCGAAAACTCTCGAACGGTAAAAGAGGAGATTTTTGGCCCCTGTTGTCACATACAAGTTTTTGATACTGAAAATGAAGTTATTGACATGGCCAATGCAACCGTTTACGGCTTAGCTGCAGCGGTATGGACTGAAACTACGTCTAAGGCTATTCGCGTTTCTCAACAATTAGATGTGGGCATTGTGTGGGTCAACTCTTGGTTTTTGCGAGATTTACGCACGGCTTTTGGCGGAGCAAAGCAGTCGGGGATCGGCCGTGAAGGTGGCCATCATTCCCTTGAGTTTTATACCGAACTAAAAAACATCTGTATTAAAATGTAGAGAATTAACTATGAATGACGAAATTATAAAAAAATGTGGTGAACAGCTATATAAGGCTTTACGCACACGCCAGTGCATTAAACCACTGACAGAAACATACCCTGAAATAACGATCGATGACGCTTATAAAGTGTCACAATATTTAAATGAGTTACGTGTTGCGGATGGCGAACGAGTTATTGGTAAAAAAATTGGAGTGACCTCAAAAGCGGTTATGGACATGTTGAAAGTTGGACAGCCGGATTTCGGTTTTTTAACAGACAAAATGGTCTTTAGTGAAGGCGGAGACGTGCGTATTACTGGCCAATTAATTCAGCCAAAAGCCGAGGGTGAAGTCGCCTTTATCTTAAAGCAGGATCTATTGGGCCCTGGTATAACGGCTGCTAATGTATTAGCTGCCACAGACTTCGTTATGGCAGCAATTGAGGTGGTCGATTCACGTATCGAGGATTGGAGAATAAAAATTCAGGATACGATAGCAGACAATGCATCTTGCGGTGTCTTTGTACTCGGAGATCGTGCGGTTAACCCGCGTGACGTAGACCTCGCTACTTGTGGAATGGTGGTAGAAAAAAATGGCGCCATTATATCAACCGGGGCAGGTGCAGCGGCATTAAATAGTCCAGTGAATTGTGTAGTTTGGCTGGCAAATACCCTAGGTAAATATGGTATTGCCTTGAAAGCGGGTGAAGTCATAATGTCGGGCTCGCTTGTCCCATTGGAACCGGTCAAAGCCGGGGACTCCATGCGTGTCTCTATTGGCGGAATTGGCAGTGTTTCGGCACGGTTTGTGTAACCGAGCGTTTCAAATGACTATAGGTAAATTAAATTATGAACAATAAATTAAAAGCCGCCATCATCGGGCCGGGTAATATCGGTACCGATTTGTTAATGAAAATGAAGCGCTCAGAGTGGATTGAACCCGTTTGGATGGTAGGAATAGATGAAACCTCAGAAGGTTTAAAACGCGCCAGAGAAATGGGTGTTAAAACCTGCTCAACTGGCGTCGATGGGGTGTTAGCACATATTATAGCTGACGATATTCGGATCGCTTTTGACGCTACATCTGCATACATACACGCTGAAAATAGCCGCAAACTAAATGCACTAGGTGTGCTCATGATTGATTTAACACCAGCTGCAATTGGACCATTTTGTATTCCGCCAGTGAACTTAAAAGAACATGTTAAAAAACTAGAGATGAACGTGAATATGGTTACATGTGGTGGTCAAGCGACAATTCCCATTGTTGCCGCAGTATCACAAATACAAGATGTCGCATATGGTGAAATTATTGCTACTGTTTCGTCTAAATCAGCCGGACCGGGGACTCGTAAAAACATTGATGAGTTTACACGTACAACTGCAAATGCCGTTGAAGAAATTGGCGGTGCTGACAAAGGCAAAGCCATTATTATCATCAACCCTGCTGAGCCTCCTCTAATGATGCGAGATACTGTGCATTGCTTGACTAAAGATAAGCCTGATGAAGAAGCGATCACTGAGTCGATTCTTAATATGATTAAGGAAGTGCAGAAGTACGTTCCTGGTTATCGGATTAAGAATGGCCCGGTATTTGATGGCAATCGCGTTTCAGTGTTTTTAGAGGTAGAAGGGCTTGGCGATTTTCTGCCTAAATACTCAGGTAACTTAGATATTATGACGGCTGCGGCCTTACGAACAGCTGAAATGTTTGCTGAAGAGTTGGCATCCGGCAGTGTCCAATTGCCATCGCGCGCTTAAAAGGAGAATCACAAAATGAATTTATCTGGAAAAAGCGTCATTTTACATGACATGAGTCTTAGAGATGGCATGCATGCCAAACAACATCAAATCAGTATTGATCAGATGGTTTCTATAGCACAGGGGCTCGACCAAGCTGGTATTCCCTTAATTGAGGTAACACATGGGGATGGATTAGGCGGTTCTTCTGTGAACTATGGTTTTCCTGCTCATTCTGATGAAGACTATTTAAACGCTGTAATCCCAAACATGAAACAAGCCAAAGTGTCTGCTTTACTTATTCCCGGTATTGGGACGGTAGATCATCTGCGCATGGCAAAAGATTTAGGTGTATCTACTATACGCGTAGCGACTCACTGTACCGAAGCTGATGTAGCTGAACAACACATAGGCTTAGCTCGTAAACTTAACATGGATACGGTGGGTTTTTTGATGATGGCTCACATGACCTCTGCATCAACCATACTTGAACAAGCTAAGAAAATGGTTAGCTATGGCGCGAACTGTGTTTATTGCACTGATTCAGCTGGCTATATGTTACCCACTGAGGTAACAGAGAAGATTGGCTTATTGCGCCGTGAACTGCCAAACGATGTTGAAATTGGTTTTCATGGTCATCACAACATGGGCATGGCTATTGCAAACTCTCTGGCCGCCGTTGAAGCCGGCGCGTCTCGCATAGATGGCTCTGTTGCGGGTTTAGGTGCTGGCGCAGGCAATACACCATTGGAAGTGTTCGTTGCAGTATTAGAGCGTATGAACGTAAAAAGTGGCGTAGATTTATTCAGCATCATGGATGTAGCAGAAGATCTTGTCGTGCCCATGATGGATCATCCAATTAGGGTTGACCGCGAAGCTTTAACATTAGGCTACGCTGGCGTGTACAGCTCATTCTTACTATTCGCCCAACGTGCAGCAAAAAAGTATGGTGTATCAGCCAGAGACATTTTAGTGGAGCTTGGCAGACTTGGGACTGTTGGTGGCCAAGAAGACATGATTGAAGATGTAGCTATAACGTTAAGCAAGCAACTAGCAGCAAATAAATAGGATTGCAAAAATGGGTAATTTAACGAAAGAGCAAGTCAACGAGCTTGCTGAACACTTAGAAAATGCAGAGTTACGAGCATATGAAGTAACCAAAATCACTGATGATTATCCTGATATGACGTATGAAGATGCGTTCGACATTCAATGGGAAATTAGACGTCGTAAAGAAGCGCGCGGTACAAAAATAGTCGGCATGAAAATGGGGCTGACATCGTGGGCCAAAATGAAACAAATGGGTGTTGAAAACCCATGCTACGGATTTCTAGCAGATTATTTCAGTGTGCCTGATGGCGGTGAAATAAGAATTGATGAATTAATTCACCCTAAAATTGAAGCGGAATTGGCTTTTGTGACTAAAAAAGTGCTAAAAGGACCCGGTGTTCATATTGCAGATGTGCTTGCGGCAACCGATTTTGTAATGCCCGCAATAGAGGTCATTGATTCACGATATAAAGATTTCAAATTTGATTTAAAAAGCGTAATTGCTGACAACAGTTCTTCTACTCGCTTTATAACCGGCGGCCAAATGAAGCAAGCGTCGCAGTTAGATTTGAAAAATCTAGGTGTGGTAATGGAAATAAATGGCACTGTAGTTGAAGTAGGCGCAGGCGCTGCTGTATTAGGTCACCCAGCTGCATCTGTAGCCATGTTAGCCAATATGCTTGGGGAACGCGGTGAAGAATTACCGGCTGGCTCTTTCGTCATGATCGGTGCTATTACAGCGGCTGTACCGGTTAAAAAAGGTGATAATTTTACCGTTCGTTATCAAGATTTAGGTACGTTGTCGGGCAAATTTGTTTAATAAAATAATAAGGAACACACCATGCCGATTATAAATGTAAATATGATGGAAGGACGCACAATAGCGCAAAAAGAAGCACTAATTAAAGCGGTTTCTGAAGCGGTAACAGCGTCTATAGGGGCACCGGAACAAAATATTCGTGTGTTAATTACCGAATATCCCAAAGCACACTGGGGTATTGGCACTTTGCCTGCTCACAAGGGAGGACGTTAAAAATTATTAGGACAATATTATGAAAAAGAATGCTGAATTTGATGTCAGAGATTTTAGAAATGCCCTAGGCCACTTTCCTACTGGTGTTACTGTTATCACAACACTCGACGATAATGGCGACCCTATAGGATGCACAGCAAGCAGTTTTAACAGTGTGTCTATGGATCCCGCTTTAATACTATGGAGCGTTGATAAAAACGCATACAGTGCAGAAATATTCGAAAACGCCGAATATTTTGCGGTCAACGTGTTAAGCGAATCTCAGGTTGCTACCTCGAACCGATTTGCAGGGCGTGGAGAAGATAAATTTAAAGATGTGTCGTATATAGCTGGAACAGGCGGCGTGCCTTTACTAGAAGGTTGCGGCGCTCAATTTGAGTGTAAGACGTGGAGCGTTTATGAGGGCGGCGACCATCTTATTATAGTGGGTGAAGTGATTAGTTATTCTCATAACCAATCTAAGACACCCCTCGTTTTCTCACGTGGTAGCTATTCGATTGCGTCTCAGCATCCAAACTTAGATTCACATTCGAGTGTGAGTACGGGAAGCGAGTTTTTAAATGACTTTCTGTTGTATCAACTTAATTCAACCATCTCGCTTTATAGAAAAGAGCTTTATCCGGCGCTAATAGAAGGGTGTAATGTGACGCCTGAAGACTGGAGAATACTCACGTTGTTGGATGAATCATCGTCACTTCCTTTCGCGGATTTAAGTAAGTTAGTGATGCAACCTATTGAAGAATTAAAGCAATCTTTGGACATGCTGAGCGAAGCGGGTGTAGTAAAATATAGCAACGATACCGTTACGTTAACGACGAAGGGTGGGGCTTTACAGTCCAAGCTCGTTACAATCGCGAAACATCATGAAAAAGGTTTACTAAGTAAACTCTCAGAAGATGGAATTAGAACGCTTAAAAATGGTCTAAAAAGTATATCTGGTATTGAGTAAGCTATAGATCCAAGCTGACGTTTATTCGTAATTTCAGCTTGGTTCGAAATTTAAATCTAAGCAAAATGGATAAGCAATTAAATATTCCTTATCCTATGTAACCTGAAATATTAATACCGGCTTCACTTGCCGTGGCAATCAAAGACGTAACGACATCTCCGGTAACCGCAACGTGCAGGGTGTTGTGGAACATGGCGTTCTTCCTATTATGTTGATAACAACGTAATAGGAATTATGTGCACTTCCCCGCTATGTTAAGTTCCCCTATATTGTTCTCCTACAACCTTTAATAACCCTGCAATTTAGACTAAAAGCACTCAACGTAATGGTGATTCTTTCACTAAGCAGGAGTGCCCCATGATTAATCAATATCTCAATATCTCAATATCTCAGTATCTCAGTATCTAGCAGTTGTCATACATTTTACTATGTGGCAACGTCTGCGAGGTAGAGGTAACAGCAGCATATCTGCTCATGATAAAATCGAGTTTATCACTCAGCATCTGCCTACCTGTCAATGTCCGCGCCCATTTCCAAAAAGTAGAAAAGCAGTCGCGGCAGCTTTATCACATTGGCTTAGGTTATACGCTCAAAGTAGTGAATACGCAGGAGTAAGTAAACAACAGGTAAAATTAGTTAATGCTTATGATTGTTACCTTAAAGATGCAGCGGGCCTGCCTTCTGACACTCGAGGATATCATCGTCGATGTGCAAACGAGTTTTTAACATGGGTAGCAAACCATTCAACGGCCAAACTCGACACACTAAACGTTACATAATTGAATTCTTTTGTTGGAGAGTGTTCAGGTGCAGTTTCATCGCCGAGCTTAGTCATTATTACGGCTACGCGTTTTAGAAAGGGAAAAAATCTTGGAGAAGCCCAATGAAAACACAACCCGCAATAACCGATTTAGCAAGAATACAGTGCGGTCTTATAGGTATACGTTTAAATTGTTACTCACGTTTGTGGCTGCAGTATTAAAAAACCTGTCTCGTCACTGAGCTCAAAAGACATTGAGCGAGCGATAATTTTGTCTTTTTTACAACACTTAGAGGATGTGCGGGGTGTAAAGTACAAACTAGAAATGCCCGTCTTTCAGCGATATGTGCCTTCTTAAATTATGTCGCGGTAGGGGATCCTAGCCAAATAGCTAACACCCAAAGAGTGTTAGCTATTCCTAGTAAACGCACTGATCGGACCTTATTCGAATATTTAGAAAAACGAGAAATTGAGTCGTTGCTAGCAGCCATTGATATTGCAACTTGGACAGCTATAAGAGACCATATTATGTTAATGGCGCTTTACAATGCAAGAGGACGCGTTTCTGAAATAGCTGAATTGAAAATAAAAAACGTTGGTCTCAAACGGCAGCATACAGCCCATCTATGCGGTAAGGGCCGAAAGGAACGTGTTTTACCATTGTGGCCAGAAACAATTGTGGAGCTAAAAAAATGGAGCGTTAGCCTACCCAACTTACTTGATAATGCGCTGTTTTCAGATTGGGACAGTGGGCATATTTCACGTTTCGGCGTTGCGCAGCGGCTCAAATGCGCGGTAAATGGAGGAAAAGAAACTTACCCGTTATTAAAAGGAAGAAAAATCACTCCGCACTCGACTAGGCACATAACCCCTGTGCATTCAATACAATCTGGTATTGACTTAACGGTTTATCTGCATAGGCATGAAAATAAATGTACGGCCAATTATCTTAAGAAAGTGAGTTGATAATAAGGTCAGCGCCACGTTCTCCAATCATCATAGCAACCGCATTAGTGTTACCACTTGGAATTTGTGGGCAAATAGATAAATCAATTACCCTCAGGTTTTTAGCACCGTGTACTCTAAGCTCAAGATCCGTTACCGCGTCCTTGGGGTTGGTGCCCATTTTACATGTGCCGCCTGGGTGATAAACTGTTTTGATGTTTTTTCGAACAAAACTCTCTAATCCTTTATAATCATCGATGGACACATTACTAGGTTCAACTACTTTCTTAATAATTCGCTTTAACGCCGGTTGCTCCATTGCTTTTAAAGCAGTTTGCACCGCACGTATTTGATTTTTTAAGTCATCGGGATGTGACAGTATTTTCGCATCAATTTCAACCAAATCTTCAGGATTTGTTGATTTCAAACGAACAGCGCCTCGTGATTTTGATCGCAGATGACCTACCTTTATCGAAACGCCATGTCCTTCAGCTGCTGGCTTTTCTCCGGGCGTATTATCAAAATTATCTAATAACGGTAAAAAGTGGAACTGAACATCAGGGCGCCCGACATTTTCGCTGTCAATAAACGCACCCCCTTCTAGAATATTACTGGTCATTAAGCCCGATCTAAACCCTAGCCAGTGAATCATGTGCTTTATAGCGGAGAAACCTTTGTCTTCGCCAAAAATACTGATGTCTTCTTTTGTTGTCGCATTTATTGACATGTGCATATGGTCGTGTAAATTCTCGCCAACAGGAAGGTCAACAAGTACCTTAATACCCATTTCGTCAAGGTGTTTTTTAGGTCCTATGCCCGAGAGCATCAGTACTTTAGGACTACCAAATGTACCGGAAGAAACAATAACCTCTTTTCGTGCTTTAGCTTGGGTTGGTCTTCCACCTTTGACCGAGAACTCAACACCACTAGCAACGTTATCATCCATCGTAACCTTGTGCACAAGCGTATCGGTTAATACCGTTAACTTTGGGCTTTTTATGACAGATTCTAAATACGTTTTTGATGAGCTAGCGCGAGCCCCATTTTTAGTTGTGGTCTGATAAAACCCTACACCTTCCTGAGAAGCACCATTAAAGTCGTTCGTATAAGTCAGACCCATTTGTTGACAGGCTCGAATGCAGGCAGATGTTAACGGATGGCGATACCTATTTTCACTAACAGGAACGGCGCCCGTTTCACCATGAAACTTATCGCCCATGCTTTCGTTTGCTTCGCCGCGTTTAAAGAAAGGCAAAACATCATCGTAACTCCAACCATTGCAACCCCAATCGTTTTTCCAATCGTCATAATCTTGTTTTTGACCACGCAAATAAATCATCCCGTTTACTGAGCTTCCTCCGCCAAGGACTTTGCCTTGAGAAACAAGCATTTCACGATTTCCACATTCGGTTTGAGGCAATGTTTTGTATGCCCAAGATTTCTTTTGAAAAACCTGAAGCACGGTTGCCGGGATCTTATGGAACAAGCTACTGTCTTTCGGACCTGCTTCTAAAAGAAGAACTGTACCTACATTTGCTTGGATAAGACGCGCAGCAACGGCGCAACCGGCTGAACCTGCTCCTGCAATAATGAAATCAAACTCGGTATCTACCATTTTTATTACCCCACTTTTATAACTTGTTTCAAAATGTAGAAGAACATTCGTATTCTGTATATATTACTTGTCATTGCGTGCAAGTGTGCCGAGTAATATAGTATTGGCATTAATATTTAATTAATTACGTAATAAGTCACACAAATATAATATACCTATAATTGGGTTTATTTGTCAAAGTTATTTCGTTTGGTGAGTTTTTATATCAGCTATTAGGAATAATATCCCAAAATACTCGATTGACACATTACGTGAAATAGAATATAAAAATTTAGGAGGAACTTTCACACTCACTATTGGCTCTAGCAGATGAATACGTAGCTCAGAAAAAAACAAATAAAAGGCTGTTGGTCGCTATCAAATTATTACCATAACTTGTTGTTATTTAGACGATATTAATATTCTCTAGTTATGCTCAAGAGACTGAAGAGAACGCGGAAACCTCAGAGAAAAAGAAATCAGGCGTGAGCGCAAGGATGGAGGTTATTGAGGTAACAGCAAGAAAAAGGGAAGAGAGTCTACAAGATGCACCTTTATCACTAGTCAGATTAGGAAGAAGCGCGGCCAACTGGGTGACACATGGTACTTGGATGAAGTATTTGTAAAGATATACGGTGACCTGCATTATCTTTGGCGAGCAGTCGATAAAGATGGAGATAAGCTGGATATTCTCGTTCAAAAACGTCGCAACAAAAAGGCTGCTATAAAGTTCTTTAGAAAGTTATTGAAGGGCCAGCAGGCAACGCCGTTGAAGATCGTCACCGATAAATTGAGAAGTTGTTCGGCTGCGAAAAGTGAAAATATACCCAGTATAGCTCATTGTACAGAGCAATATGAAAACAACCGCTGTGAATTGTCTCATCAGCCTGGTAGGCAACAAGAGCGGCAAATGGGACGGTTCAAATCACCAGGGCAAGCTCAACGATTTTTAGCGTGTAATGGCATTGTAAATAATCTGTTTAGGCTTGGCAGTCATCACATTAAAGCTCGTAATTACAAGATACTCCGTGAACGGGCATTTAGTGAATGGACTAGGGTTAATTGCGTCCACAATTTGGCATAAGCTATTAAAAACTTGTTTTCATCATCTTAATTCTACAAGTTGGCAAT